>ENA-OPAH01000074-OPAH01000074.1-human-gut-metagenome-genome-assembly--contig:-NODE-74-length-80769-cov-7.320366_pt1 | contig 80769 bp, 88 predicted proteins | sample MGYA00241050_ERZ501416 | MGnify/ENA primary metagenome ERZ501416 (study PRJEB25962, sample SAMEA2042632) | human gut metagenome | biome: human gut; feature: human-associated habitat; material: faeces... | reverse complement strand
GAAAAAGCTTACCGTGAGGTAAGCTAATGTCAAAATTTATTTTGGCATTTTGTTCAATATATTGACATCAATAAATAAAAATGGTATCATGAAATTACTTAATAGGATAGCGTAACAATTTTAATGACTTGCAGTTCTATAAACCCAAATTTTTAATCCGTATATTTATACTTATTAAAAACTTGAGAATATAGATAGTAATTAAAATCTCTTTGCTTACCTTATGCGTGGAAGATTAGTATAGGGGAAGAAAGATGCGTATTATCAATCAAGCTATTAAGTAATATGTACATATATGGGATCTTGATACCAAATTATATGTTGTAACTGTCAGTACAATTTATAATTTACCTTTAACCCCATCCAAAAACATGCTTTATGACAGAAGGCATGTTTTTTGGTATATAAAAGGTATTAAAATTGACTAAAACCATATAAATTATTAAAATGATAATAAGGAGTTGTACTTCTTAAAGAATGGAGATGTTAAAATGAGAAAATTTTATTTATGCAAAAAATGTGGAAATGTTGTTTCATTATTGGTAAATGGACAAGGAACCTTATCATGTTGTGGTGAACCAATGGAAGAGTTGACAGCTAATACCGTTGATGCCGCAGTTGAAAAACACGTTCCATCATATGATGTTAGAGATAATAAAATAGTTGTTAAAGTCGGTGAAGTGATGCATCCAATGGATGAAGATCACTATATAAACTTTGTTGCCTTAGAATATGATGATACAATCGATATTCATAACTTTAAACCAGGTGATGATCCATTTTGGATATTCGATTATCAAGAGGGCGCAACTATTTATGCTTACTGTAATAAACATGGACTTTGGAAAGTTGATATTAACTAGGTATTCATCAAAAACAAGCTAAGAAATTAATTTCTTAGCTTTTATTATATTTTGATATTTCATAGTGTAAAGTCGTATTAATTCAAACCGTTTTAAGAATATACTGATATAGAAGGAAAAATATTTTAACTTGAACTTCTAAAAGGAGAAAACATTTATGAAAATGTCAAATAAAGTTTACGATATATTAAAGGGTATCGCCCAAATTATATTACCGGGTTTAGGAACGTTGTATTTTGCTCTTAGTAGTATTTGGAATCTTCCACTTGGAGAAGAAATTGTCGGAACCATCACAGCAATTGATACTTTCCTAGGTGCCTTACTTGGAATATCTACTGTGAATTACTATAAAGAGAAAGATAATGAAACCTAAGAATATTAATTTATTAAAAAACCGCTTTTAAGCGGTTATTTTCATATGGTGCTGGAAATAGGACTTGAACCTACGACCTGCTGATTACGAGACAGCTGCTCTACCAACTGAGCTATTCCAGCACGTCAATGCAATTACATTATATAATATTTTTATGCATTTGACTAGTTTATTTTCGTCTTTTTTTCACTTTGACCGCATAATTATTTCACCAATTACATGGTATACTTAAACCGTGAAAGGAGAGAGAAATGTACATAATAAAAAATGCCTGGATTAATATTAAAAGACATCTAGGTAGAAATATTTTAATTGGTTTAATAGTTTTAGTTGTCGCTTTAAGTTCTACTATTGCTTTATCTATAAACACATCAGGAAACAAATTGATCGAAAGTTATAAAGACAAAAACGAACTAGCTGTTTCCTTCAGGCTAGATATGAGTAAACTAAGAGATGAAAGCAATACCTACACTAAGCTTACTATAAGTGATATTGAAAACTATGCCGACTCTGATTATGTATCGAGTTATTATTACACTCTAGATACTAGTTTATCATCAGATGATATTGAAGCTATCGACATGAGTGAAAAATTTGAACCTAAAGATAATGGAAACGCTCCAAATAGTGAAATACCTAGGGGAGATATTGGTGATATGGAGATGATATGACCAGCCAAGGTGATTATAAAATAACTGCTTATTCTGACCCATCTTATATTGAAAACTTTATAAATGGAACCTCTAAAATAACATCAGGTTCAATGATTACCAAAGATGATGAAGAAAATCATGTTGTCATAAGTGAAGAACTAGCTACTCAAAATGATTCAGAAGTAGGGGATGAAATAACATTCTATTTACCATCTGATTCTTCTATCACATACACCTTTGAAATAACTGGTATCTTTGAAACAACCGATGATAGTGCATCAGATGACTTCATGAATATAAACGCTTTAAATGCTCAAAACCAAATCTATACAACTGTTACTGCTATCAATAACATCTTAGAAGATGATGATAGTTCAAATAGTTTAAATGCCACTATTTATTTAAAAAATCAAGATGATTTAGAGGCTTACACCGAAGAAGTTAAAGATAAAGGTTTAAGTGATTATTACACATTATCAAACAACACTGATGAAATCACCAGTACCTTAACTCCCATTAAAAATATCAGTAACTTTTCAATGACATTCCTTATTATCATATTAATTGTTGGTGCTATCATTTTAGCCGTTATCAATATTCTAAATATTAGAGATAGAAAATATGAAATAGGTGTTTTAAGAGCTATAGGAATGAGTAAAACAAAATTAATTTTAAGCTTACTTACTGAACTATTTATCGTAACAGTTATAGCATTTATCATAGGAATTATAGGTGGCAAATTATTAAGTCAACCAGTTACTAATAAAATGCTTGAAAATGAAATCAATTCCCAGCAAGTCCAAACTGAAAATACAAGAGAAAACTTTGGTGGTAGAGGTTTCGAAAGACCAAATGAAAGGCGTACTACTCAAAATTATGAAGACAGCTTAACCGTAACTTTAGATGTTAAAACCATTATTATATTATTTAGTTTTGGATTAATCTTAGTTATTGTAAGTGGTTCTGCATCAGCAATTTTCATTACCAAATATAATCCAAATCAAATACTTAGAAATCAAACTTAAGGAGATGATATTATTTTAAAATTAAAAAATCTAAATTTCGCATATAAACACGACAATTATGTTTTAAAAAATATAAACTTAGAATTTAAAGAAGGAAAAGTATATGGTATATTTGGTAAAAGTGGCGCCGGCAAATCAACCTTGTTAAGCTTAATGGCTGGATTAGAAACCTACAAAGAAGGTGAAATTCTTTATAACGAAAAAGATTTAAATAAAATAAATCACGATTACTATAGATGTCATGATGTTGGAATTGTCTTCCAAAACTATAACTTACTCCCTTATCTAACCGCTTTAGAAAATGTCGTTTTATCATTAGATATTAGCGGATACACAGGTAAAGATAAAAAGATAAAAGCCTTAGAATGTCTTAAAAAAGTTGGTATCGATAAATCCAAAGCAAATCAGAGAATTTTAACTCTATCAGGTGGCCAGCAACAACGTGTGGCTATTGCGAGAGCTCTAGCCTATAACCCGAGTATTATTCTAGCTGACGAACCAACTGGTAATTTAGATAAAGAAACTGAAGAAGAAGTTTTAGACATATTTACAAATTTAGCCCATAAAGATAAAAAATGTATTATCATTATATCTCACTCAAACAACGTCAAAGAAAAAGTCGATGTTGTTAAATACTTAAAAGAAGGTAAAATTACAAATTAAACCTTCTTTTTATGTGCCAAAATATCGTAAAGTAATCTGTTTTTTCTAAGCAATTAATGGTATAATCTTATAAGAAGGTTAAACAAAAGGTGATAGTATGGCAGTAATAAAAATTATGGATGAACTTCTCGCTAATAAAATAGCCGCTGGTGAAGTAGTCGAAAGATGTGCCTCAGTTGTTAAAGAGTTAGTCGAAAATAGTATTGATGCCGGTAGTACAGAAATCAAAGTCGAATTAGAAGATGCTGGTACAAGACAGATAAAAGTCATTGATAATGGTAAAGGTATGGATAAAGATGATGCCGTTTTGGCTTTCTCAAGACATGCCACTAGTAAAATAGATGATGAAGATGATTTGTATAGATTAACTACTTTAGGTTTCAGAGGCGAGGCTTTAGCTTCCATCGCAGCCGTTAGTAAAGTTGATTTAAAAACATGCATGGGAGAAATAGGAACCCACGTAGTAATTAATGGTGGAAAAATATTAGAAGTTGGATTAGGAGATGCTAGAAAAGGTACAACCATTACCGTCAGTGAACTTTTCTATAATACTCCAGCTAGATTAAAACATATGAAAAGTTTATATACTGAGCTTGCCAGTATTACCGATTATATAAATAAATTAGCTTTGTCTCAGCCCAACATCCGCTTTACTTTAAAAAACAATGATAACGTTATTTTAAGAACTGATGGCTCAGGTAATATCTTAAAAGTTATTCAAAGTATTTATGGTACTGATGTTGCTAGAAAAATGGTCCCAATCAAAGGTGAAAATGCCGATTATGAAATATCGGGTTATGTCTCACTTCCAGAGGTCCATAGATCAAGTCGAAATAATATGGTAACCATTGTCAATGGTAGAGTAGTTAGAAATATGGATATTAATAGAACCATAAATGACGCCTATCACTCATATAAACCAGATAATAGGTACCCAATAACTATAATCAATATTGAGGTTGACCCAAGTGTTATTGATGTTAACATCCATCCAACTAAAATGGATATCAAATTTAGTAAAATGGACACTTTACTAGAATTAATTAAAGTAACTATCTTTGCGGCTATTACTGATAGAAATTTAATTCCCGAAGTATCAATAAGAAAAGAAAAACCAAAAAGAGAAGAGTTACGTTTTGATTTGGAAAGACATTCTCATACTGAACCTAAAATTGAAGCTGAACCTATAGAATTTGAAGAGCCAGAAATTCCTATCAATGAAAGTATTTATGAAGATGAAAACAATGGCGATATTGTTCATGAAGTTGTCATGGAAAATGACGAATATAAAATAAACACCAAAGAAGAAAAAGAATTCATGCCGGAGATGTATCCTGTCGGTTTAGTTCATGGTACATATATAATTGCCCAAAACGAAAAAGGTATGTATATCATTGACCAGCACGCTGCCAAAGAAAGATGTAATTATGAAAAGTTTAAAGTAGCTATGGGAAAACCTAATATTGCTTCAACTCCGTTGCTTTTCCCAATTACGATTGAACTTTCAAATGATGAATTCATTATCTTAAAAGAAAATATGCATATCTTAGAAGATTTAAAATTTAAGATTGAAGAATTCGGAATTAATTCTGTTATCGTAAAAGAACATCCTGCTTGGTTACCACAAGGTCATGAAGAAGAATCTATTAGAAACATTATTGAAATAATTATACATACAAAAAAAGATTTTAGTATTGAAAAGTTTAATGAGAAAGTAGCTACCATGATGAGCTGTAAACATGCCATTAAAGCTAATACTAATATTACGATGGAAGATATGGAAGCTTTAATTTCCGATTTAAGAAAGTGTAAAAATCCATTCAACTGCCCACATGGTAGACCAACGATGATTTATTATTCCAATTATGATTTAGAAAAATTATTCAAACGTAGTGGTTTTGATACCATCAAATAGAAAGGAGTTTATATGACATATTTAGATTATAGTGCGACAACTCCCGTCGACGATGAAGTTTTAGATACCTTTGTTAAAGCTTCAAAATTCATCGGTAATCCTAATTCGCTTCATAAACTAGGAATTAAAGCTAAACACCTAATAGATGCCTCTACTAACCAAATAGCCAGTATCTTAAATATCAAACCTACAGAAATTATTTATACATCAGGCGCCTCTGAAAGTAATAATACGATTATTAAATCCATGGAGAAATTCCAAAATAGGGGCAGACATATTATAACTACTGCTTTAGAACATTCATCTATTTATGCTCCTTTAAAACAGCTAGAAGCCAAAGGCTTTAAAGTCGATTATGTTCCTCTAGAAAATGGCCTAGTTAAATTAGATGAATTAGAGAAAATGTTAACAGACGATACTGTCTTAGTTACTATTGCTATGGTCAGTAGTGAAACCGGTATTCGCCAGCCCATCGAAGAAATTGGTAAACTATTAAAAAAATATCCAAAAATAATCTTTCATAGTGATATAACCCAAGCTGTTGGTAAAATAAAATTTGATTTAACTGATGTTGATGCGGCTAGTTTTTCGGCTCATAAATTCTTTGGCTTTAAAGGAATCGGTGTTTTATATAAAAAAGAAAATTTGATAATTGAACCGTTGATTGCTGGTGGCAAGAGTACAACTGTTTTTAGAAGTGGTACTCCACCTCTAGAACTCATTGCCTCTACCGCTAAAGCCTTAAGATTGAGTTATGAAAACATCGATAATGATATTGTAAAAGTAAAAAAAATAAATGAAACATTAAAAGAAGCTTTGTCTAAATATCCAAATGTTTCTATAAATAGTAATGAAAATTCTATCCCACATATTTTAAATATCAGTGTAAAAGGAATAAAACCTGAAACATTACTTCATAGTTTAGAAACATACGAAGTATATATTTCTACCCAAAGTGCTTGTTCAACGGGTGTTGCTTCTAAACCCGTTTTAGCGCTAACCAACGATGAAGAAAAAGCTAAAACAAGCATCAGAATAAGTATTTCTAAAAAAACAACTGAAAAGGATACCCAAAACTTTCTAAAAGCCTTTGATGAAAGTTATAAAAAATTAATGTAAGGAGAGTTCATATGAAAATAAAAAAAATATTATTTTTATTAACTTTATTTTTAGTTTTACCATTTACAAAAGTAAATGCCGAAGCAGTAAATGTTAACGTTTTTTATGGAGATGGATGCCCATACTGCGCCGAAGAAGAAAAATATCTAAATATCTTAAAAAGTGAACTAGGTGATAACCTTAATATTCAAAGATATGAGGTTTGGAACAACGATGAAAATAGTAAACTATTATCAGATGTCAGAATGGCTTTGAATGATAATGGTGATGGCGTTCCATTTGTCGTTATTGGAAATAAAACCTTTACCGGTTACAATGATTCTGTTGCCGAAGATATTAAAACGGCTATATTTGATAATTTGAAAAATCCAAATGTTAACATTGTCGAATTAATTAAAAATGGTCAACCTGTTCCTACTGATACATCTCTAAACACTGATCCAACCATTCATTTCACTATTTTAGGTGATACTAATGTAAAAGAAACAAGTGCCGCAACTATCGCTGTCACTGAAGGTATGAGTGATGCCATAAACCTTGGATCTTTATGGATAATGCTATTCCTAGCTGGTATAATGTTATGTGTATATAATAAGAAAAAACGCTGGATTTTAGGTGGAATCTTTGTTTTAACTAGTACGGTTACTTATGCTATACTTTGTTTTACAAATGCTGAATTTACTATTAATCAAACAACCTTTATCAGAAGTTTTGTAAGTATTGTTGCCATCATTATTGCAGCAATCAGTATTGATGCTCATATGAAAATCAATATTCCTAAAAAAAGTATCTTGCAATCACTTCAAGAAACCTTTGGTAAAAAGCAGATGTTCGTATATGCTATAAGTGTCATTATAACTAGTGTTATTGCCACATTTACATTAGTAAATCAAGTTCATAGCTCACCAATCTTAGTCAAAACAGCTTTAGAAATTCAAAATATAACTGGCGGAGCCTATGTTATGTATATGATTTTATATTTCCTAATGTATTTATTAGTTAGTCTTATCTTATTTGCTGTTGTAAATACAATTATTAAAGAATTAATAATTGAAAATACTATTGGAACCTATAATAGATTAATTGCTGGAATTGTTATGTTAGTTGCTGCAGCTATTTTACTATTTGTTCCAAGCATATTCATGATGATTTGATCCAAATAGGGCCTTCTTTTGCTACAAAATAACGAGTATTCGTTGCAATTTCATCTTATAATGATATACTCGTTATAAGGTGAAGTGATATGACCATAGAAGCATATCTAAAAGAGTATGGTTTTGAATATAAAACAATCAGTAAAATAAAAAAACTATCTTTAAAAGATAATAATATTGAAAACAATTTAAAATATTTTGAAAAGCTTGAATATTCCAAAGATTCTATTTTAAAAGAAATAAATTTTGAACTTAATGATAAAAGTATCAAGTATTTGTTTTCTGATAATAAAAAGTTTACTACTAAATTTAAAATTTCTAAAAAAGAGTTACTGAAAAAAATCAGTAACTCTCAGACTGTTGACAAAGTAAGTTCAAAATAAAAAGAACTTGCTTTTTTCATGAAAAATTTTATAATTTGAAATAATTTAGGAAAATTTAGGATATTTAGTGGTCTTCTAAGGCCACTTTCCCACATCCACCTTGCCATTTTCTTTAAATTATGGCATGTGAAAATCATCGTGGCATTATGCGAATTTTTCTTTAAACCACGAAGCCTAGTATATCTTAGACAATGTAATTCTTTACAGTCACCAAATACTCTTTCAATTGTTTCTTTCCTTTTTGGATATAATTCTTTCCATAGTTTTGTATATCTTAATTCATTGGTATATTCTTTATATTTTTCCCATACATGTCTAGTTATTATTTTTTGATTATTTTTGCTTTCTGTACATCTATCTTTGAATGGACAATTCTTACATTTCTCCGGATTTGATTTATATATTTTATAACCATTTTTGTCAGTAGTAGAATAATTTAATATTTTATTATTCGGACATATATAACAGTCGAAATATTCATCATATGTATATTCATATTTTCTAAAGAAGCCTTTCTTAGTCATTGGCCTTTTATATGGCAATAGTGGCGTATGTCCATTTGATATTATCTCTTTACATATAGCTGGAGTCAGATAACCTGCGTCTAAGCAAACATTTTCTATTTGATATCTAAATTTTTGATTTAACTCTTCATAGGCTTTATAAAACGAAACACTATCATGAACATTTCCCGGTATAGTTGTATTTGATAATACAAAGCCATTTTTATCACAAAAGGTATGATGTGAATAGGCAAAACATTTATCTTTTTCGCCTTTATGAAAACAGCCACTTTCAGGGTCAGTTTTACTTTGCTTAATATGTTTTTTATTCACATCTTCTCTTACTTCACCTGTTTCTTCATCAAACATTATTTCTCTTTTACCTGCACATTTTAATGGCTTTTTACCATGAATTTCTCTATCTATATTTATCTCTTCAAGCATGGCGTCTTCATAAACCTTTTTGACTATTTCTACTTCCACATCTTCATATTTGTTTTTATTGGCATTAGCTTTTTGATGGGTACTATCTCCAAATACCGTAGACACATCTACATACCCTAAATTTATAGCTTGATCTAATATTTTAGTAAATATCTGATCAAACACCTTACTATCTTTATATCTTCTTATATAATTTTGACTCCAAGTTGAATAGTTTGGTATTTCATCATATATTGATAATCCTAAAAACCATCTATAAGCTATATTTACCTTGCATTCTTCACATGTCTTTCTCATTGAATTTATTCCAAATATTATGTTTATAAATATCATTTTAAAAAGTACCACTGGAGGAACACTTGGTCTACCAAATATACTATATAAATCTTCTACTAAGTCTTCTATAAAAGTAAAATCTATACAGTTATCTAATTTTCTAACCAAATGATCTTTGGGTACTAGTTCATCTAAAGTATTTAATATTATACAATCATTTTTATATTTTTGTCTGGTCATGGCCATATTATCACACTCCAATATCTTACCTTTATATACTATAATTATATCATAATTCAATAAAAAAAGTAAGAACTTATAGCCAATTTTAGGTAAGATATTGGTAGTTCTTACATATTAATTATATCATATCTTTTCCTATATGAAAAGACTGTTGACCATATACCTTTGTCAACAGTCTGAGAGTTACTGAAAAAAATCAGTAACTCTTTTGCTTATTTCTTTTCTTTAATAATTACCTCAAAATTATATTTTCTACATATTTTCATTAAAGTGCTAAAAGTATAAGGCCTAGAATTAACTAAGCTTTTTGTATTCTTATATTTTTCAATCGCGAACTTAGCTTTACCAATTAATTCACCAATTTCTTTGTCGGATTTGCCGGTTGCTTGAATAATCATATTCATCACTTCAGCTTCTGTATATTTATTCGCAATTATTTTCATAACTATCACCACTCAAATTGTACCGTGAGGAAGTTATAATTTAATATTTGCTCCCTCTGAGTGAGCAAATTTTAATTAACTTTATTATAAAGTACATTTATAATAAAATTATAATACTCCCTGTGAGGGAGATAACGAGGTGAGTATATGCATAGAAGTAAGAAAAAAAGAAATATAATAATATTTAGTTTAGTAGGAATTTTACTTTGTATGGTAGCTGGTTATGCCGCATTTCAAACAAAACTAGAAATAAAAGGAACTTCTAAAGTAACAAGTAACTGGAATATATTAATAACTAATGTTACTGCAGGAACACCAACAAGTTCAGCCGAAAATGCCGTTGCTCCTAAATGGGATAAATTAACTGCCTCAATGGAAGCTAACTTGTATGATAAAGGTGATGCCATGGAATATGATGTCACTATCGAAAACCAAGGAACCATAGATGCGAAACTAAATGATATATTAACCAATTTAGAAAATAGTAATAGTGAAGCTGTATTAATTACATTTTCTGGATATACCAAAGGAGAAATATTAAAAGCTGGAGAAAGTAAATTAATTCATGTCAAAATAGAATATAACCCAGAATATGAAGGTGGAGAGACCTCAAGTGAAGTAACCTTACCAGAAATAAATGTAAATGATGAAAGTGCAACAATAGGCTGGTATGAAAGCAATAATAAAGTAGGAAACCCGGGAGATAAATATACACTCAAAAATGATATAACATTAATAGCTAAAGCAGAGTTTGAACCAATAATACAAAGTTGGCCTTCTAGTTCTTCAACTGATTTCCATGCAGAAGAATATAGAGCCAATATAATAACAGCCACCTTCTTAGATAATAGAGAAGTACCTAATAATGCCATAGAAAGGTGGGATGTATCAGCTAATGACAATGGAAGTGTCATGGCTTGGGTAATAGCTGATGAAAGTGATTCTACAAAATACCATTGAGAGTGTATAATCTAGTATGTTTTTTAATTTACACACTAGATTATACACTCTCGTTTTAATTGTATTTCAAAATATTCCCAAATAAAAAATATCATGAAAATTTCTTCATGGTATTTTTTCTATAAAAACCAGTCAAAATTAACTGTAAAACGACATGAAAAAACAAAGAAAAAATAAAAAAACACTTTACTTTAGCACGCCTGCATAGTAAAATGGTGGTATAAAGTGAAAATAAGTGGGGAAAAGTGGGTGATGAAAAATGTTCATGGGTGAATACCATCAAAAGATTGATGAAAAAGGACGTTTGACCATCCCTGCAAAAATAAGGTATGAGTTAGGTGATAATTTCATTGTAACTCGTGGCCTAGATGGTTGCTTATTTGTCTATAAAAAAGAAACTTGGGAAAAGATTATTAATCATTACCAAGAACTTCCTAATGTCAAAGAAGCTAGAAACTTTATGAGATTTTTCTTATCAGGTGCAACCACACAAAACTTTGATAAACAAGGAAGAATCAACATTTCCTCTCCACTTATCAAATACGCTGACTTATCTAAAGACACTATTGTTATTGGTGTTGGTGATAGATTGGAAATATGGAGTAATGATAGATGGAATAAATTCATCGAAGAAAATGAAGATAATTTCTCTGAAATGGCTGACAACTTATTTTCACAAAATTTGAATTAGGAGGAAAAGCATGCATGAGAGTGTTCTACTAACCGAAAGTATTAATTATCTGAATTTAAATGACAAAAGCATCATCGTCGATTGTACTTTAGGCTATGGTGGACACAGCAGTCAAATCCTAAAACAAATACCAAATGGTTATCTATACGCTTTTGATCAAGATAAAGAAGCTATTAAATCAGCTGATCAAAGATTAAAAGCTATTAGAGATAACTATGAAATTATTAATACTAACTTTGTTAATATCAAAGAAGAAATAACTAAGAGAATAGATCATGTTGATGGAATTTTATTCGATCTAGGTGTTTCTTCACCTCAGTTAGATGAAGCTGATAGGGGATTTAGTTTTCACAAAGATGCCCCACTAGATATGCGAATGAATCAAGATCAAGAATTAAGTGCTTATGACGTTGTAAACACTTATTCTCTAAAAGAGCTAATTAAAATCTTTAAAGTTTATGGTGAAGAAAAGTATGCCAGCAGCATCGCTAAAGGTATTATCAAAGCAAGGGAAAACAAAGAGATTAAAACAACGTTAGAATTATCAGAAATTATCAAAGCTAATGTTCCTGAAAAATATCGAAAAAAAGGACACCCAGCTAGAAAAGTTTTCCAAGCCATCAGAATTGAAGTTAACGATGAATTAAACGTTTTTGAAAAAGCTTTAAGAGATGCTTTAGATTTAATAAAAATTGGCGGCAGAATTTGTGTTATCACATTCCACTCTCTAGAAGATAGAATTTGTAAGGGGGTATTTAATGAAGTGAGTAGTATTCCCAAAGAATTACAAAACTTGCCGATTATCCCTGATGAATACAAACCTAAATACAAATTAATTGCTAATATTAAACCATCAGACGAAGAAATAGAAAAGAATAATCGCTCTAGAAGCGCAAGATTAAGAGTAATAGAAAGGAGCTTATAATATGGCAAAGAAGAAAAACAAAACAAGAATAACTAAAGGCGAAAGATTACTATATTTTTATGCCACTATCGCTTTCTTTTTAATGCTCGGTTTAAAAATATTCTGTGGTGCTTCTATCGGTGAAATGAAAATGAGTATCGAAGAAAAAAGATATAATATTGAACAGCAAGAAAAAACTAATGAAAGTTTAACTATGCAAGTAAACGAACTAACATCTTTTGAAAATGTTCAAAAAGTTGTCAAAGAAATGGGACTCGCTTATAATAACAATAATATAATCATTATAGATAAATAGGGTGGTGATTAGATGACCAAAGGAAAACAAAAAAATATCGAATGGAAAACCCCAAGAAAAATCTTTCTTGTTTTTTTCTTTTTAATGTTGGTTCTTTTTGGTCGTTATTGCTATCTAGCTTTATCTCCAACCATTAATGGTAGAGATATGCAAGTATTTGCCTCTAATCGTAATACCGTATCAACCATTTTAAAAGCTAAAAGGGGAACAATTTACGATATGAGTGGTAATGTTCTTGCCCAAACAGTCACTTCATATACGTTGATTGCCTACTTAGATGAAAGTAGAAGTACCGATACTCAAATAAATCACGTTAAGGACATTGATGCTACAGCTAAAGCCCTCGCGCCAGTTCTTGAAACGGATGAACAAAGTTTAAAAGATCGTCTTCAAAAGGGAAAAGACGATGGTAAATATCAAATTGAATTTGGAAGTGCCGGTAAAAACCTAACTGAACTCAAAAAAAGCGAAATCGAAGATTTAAATTTACCTGGTCTTGACTTTGAAGAAAGCTATCAGAGATACTATCCAAATGGTGACTTTGCCTCATATATTTTGGGTTATGCCAAAACAAATGAATATGTCGATAAAAATGATAAAACAGTAACCTCAATTGATGGAGAACTTGGTATTGAAGCTAAATTTGATGATGATCTAAAAGGTACTGATGGTTACTTAATGTATCAACAAGACCGTTTTGGCTATAAGATTCCTGATACCAAGGAAGAACGTATTGATGCCTTAGATGGTAAAGATATATATTTAACTTTAGATTCTAGTATTCAGAGATTCGCTGAAACCGAAGTTCAAAATATGCAAGAAGAATATGATCCAGAATGGACGATGATTGCTGTTATGGATGCTAAAACTGGCGATATTTTAGCTAGTGCTTCAACACCATCATTTAATCCTAATTTGCGTAATATTACTAGTTATGAAAACCCATTAGTATCCAATGCCTTTGAACCAGGTTCAACAATGAAAATATATACTTATATGTGTGCTATTGATAAAGGTACATATAAAGGTGATGAAACCTTTAAATCTGGTAGTATTGAAGTTGCTGATGCCGTAATTAGAGACTGGAATAACACTGGATGGGGAACTATCAATTATGACAAAGGTTTTGAATATTCATCAAATGTCGGAGTAAGTACTATGATCAATCACTTTATCGACCGTGATGAGTTAAAAGATTGCTTTAAAAAGTATGGCTTCGGACAGTCAACAGGTATTGACTTATCGAGAGAACTATCTGGTAACTTAGGTTTCCAATATCCAGTAGAAGTTGCCAATGCTGCATTTGGTCAAGGAATAACAACTACCGCTATCCAGCACCTTAAAGCTTTATCAATGATTGCTAATGATGGACAAGAACTAACACCACACATTGTTTCTAAAATTGTCGATCCAAACACGGGTAAAACAACTTATAAAAGAAAAGTTGAAAAAAGTGCGAAATTGGTTAAACAAACAACTATCGATAAAATTAAAGATTTAATGGATAGTGTTGTCAATAGTGATGACCCACAGGCTACTGGTAAAAAATATCACATTGACGGTTTCGACGTCATTGGTAAAACCGGAACATCACAAATATATAATGAAAAAACTGGTGGATATTTAAAAGGTTCAAATGATTACATTTATTCATTTGCTGGAATGTATCCAAAAGATGATCCAGAAATTATTATTTATGCAGCCATTAAACAGCCAAATGTCGGTTCATCTAGTACTTTAAGTACTTCAATAAATACATTAATGCAGAATATTGCTAAATATAGAAATATGTTTGAAGAAGAAACAAGTAATAACAGTAGTGTAACCTCATTAACTTTAGATTCTTACATTAATCAAAAAGTTACTGATGTTAAAGCCATTATGGACCAAAATCATATCACTACCACAGTCATTGGTAATGGTGATAAAGTTATCAGCCAATATCCAAACAAAGGAGAAACTGTTTTATCTTATGATAGAGTATTCTTAATTACCAATGGTAGTGCTGGAACTATGCCTGACTTAACTGGTTATACGAGGTCTGAAGCAATTTATCTAATGAAAACACTAGGTTTTGATTATGAATTAGAAGGCTATGGTTATGTTACTGCTCAAAGTATTAAAGCTGGCGAGGTCGTTGGTGGTAACACCGTTAAAATAACTTTGAATGAAAAGCAGACATAACGGAACCACAATCCGTGATGTACACTATAAAAGGAGAATTTATTTTTCCTTTTTTCATTTTCTAAAAGGAATTAAGGAACAAACGATTGAAATAGCTAAAAATATACTAAAAAAAGGTTAGCATTAAAGATATTTCCGAAATGACATGTCTAACTTAGCAAGAACTTCAAAATCAAAAAAACTAAAAAGGCAAATTTATTTTTGCCTTTTTGCATTCTGAAATATAGTATTTAATCTTTTGTCGGGATAATGTTTGTCTAAAAATACTTCAACTTTATTACTAGGTTCCATTCCTTTTGCACGTTCACTTTGCCTTAAACAAGCTGTAACTGAAATGATAATATTGGCAACCATAAATACAATTAATATCGCTGTTAAAATATTTCCAGTTTTTACCGGCATTTTCTCAATTAAATTTGATAAAAAAGGATATACAATCCTCATAACTAATAAAGCTAGAACACCCCAAACAATCATGTATTTTAAACTTGTTCTTCCACCGATATTAAATAACTGATGACTGTAGTCCCAAGATAAGGTTCCAAATACCTTTTCCTGTACTAATGAACACAAATACTCACATCCGCCACCTAATAACATTCCACCGAGAAATATGAGTGCGGGGTTCTTAATTTTAGAAAGAAAAATTACAAAGAACACCAGACCTAAACCATACACTGGATTAAGTGGACCATATATTAAACCGCGCCTGCTGACCCAGTCACCATAATGAATAAAATGATTGACCATTTCAAACACACATCCAAAAACACAGCCAATCATAAATAACCAAAATATTTTTTTAAAACAAATACCTCTCGCAAAGGCTTCTTCTTTTTGCTTCATATACAACCTCACAACAAAAATTTCACTTCACTAACACAATAGTATATTATTATGAATTAATTGTCAAACCGGTAAAAATAAGGTATAATCAAATTAGAGTAAAGTCAAGGTGATATAGCATGATAAAATTTTTAAAAAAACATTTAAACCTTATAGGACATCGTGTTTTTTTAGTTCCACTTATTATGATAATTCAAATTGCTATAATCTTCTTAATGACTTTTGAATTTTATAGTTATTTCATTGTTTTCTATATTATATGTAGTATCTTTAGTTTACTTATGGTCTTGCACATTGTCAATAGTAGAGCTAACCCGGGCTATAAAATTGCCTGGATTATTCCAATTATGGCTTTTCCAATTTTCGGACTACTTTTATATGTTTTGTTTGGCGGTAATCAGCTAAGCAAAAGACAAAAAGCTAAAATGCGAAATATATATTATAAACAGTTTAAATATAAAGATAATCATAACATTGTTATGAGTGAACTTAGATATGATAATTTGTCGGCCTATAATCAAGTGAAATATATTAGTGACTATTCACTTACAAATGTTTGTAAACACACTAAAACGACATATTTATCTAATGGTAAAATTTATTATAGTAAATTATTAGAAGCTATTAAAAACGCCAAAAAATATATTTTCTTAGAATATTTTATTATAGGTAAAGGTAAAATGTGGAATACTATCTTAGATATCTTAAAGCAGAAAGTTCAAGAAGGTGTTGAAGTGAGAGTAATTTACGATGACTTTGGTTGTATTATGACTTTACCTAATCATTATGATAAAGTCCTAGAAAAAGAAGGAATCAAAGCTGCTGTATTCAATCGTTTTGTTCCCAATTTAAAATCAAAATTCAATAATCGCGACCATAGAAAAATAGCTATTATTGATGGGCATATCGCCTTTACCGGTGGTATTAATCTAGCCGATGAATACATTAACGAGAAAGTTCGTTTTGGTCATTGGAAAGATAATGGCATTATGTTAGAAGGTGAAGCCGTTTGGAACTTTACTGTTTTATTTTTATCAATGTGGGATTTTATTAAAGAAGAAGATGAAGACTATGAAAAATATCATTCCTCTTATGAATACGAAACTTCATCTGATGGATATGTTATTCCTTATGCCGATAGTCCATGGGATAGTGAAGCTGTAGGTGAAACCGTTTATTTAAATTTAATTGGTAAGGCTAATAAATATATTTATATCACCACACCTTATTTAGTTTTAGATAATGAAATGCTTACCGCTTTATGTACAGCGGCTAAAAGAGGTGTCGATGTTAGAATCATAACGCCTGGCATTCCTGATAAAAAACTTGTCAGCGAAGTTACAAAAGCTTATTACGATCAGCTTTTAGAAAGTGGTGTTAGAATATATGAATATACTAAAGGCTTTATTCATTCAAAAACTTTCGTCGTTGACGATGAATATTCAACTATTGGTACTGTCAATTTAGATTATCGCAGTCTTTATTTACACTTCGAATGTGGTGTTTGGTTATATGATTGTTCGGTTATATTTACAATTAAAAAAGATTTTACCTCAACATTAAAAGAATGCCGAGAAATCAAACTTAAAAATTTAGGTAAATTAACTTGGTTTAATTCACTTAAAAGACAAATCTTAAAGGCTTTTGCCCCATTAATGTAAGGAGAGAGAATATGAAAAAATTATTAATTGTTATGTTTGGAGTATTTATTTTAACTAGTTGTGGTAATAGTGGTGAAGAATTCACTTGTACCATTAATAATAGTGAAGCCGTATTCACTATAAAAGATGGTATCGTCAGCTCATATACCTTAGATGGTGAAAAACAAAGTAGAAGTACCATCGATGAAATTAATGGAACTTATTTTACAAGTAGTACAAATACTGAGGAAGGAAAAGCAGCTTTAACAAACTATGTAAATTCATTAAATGGTAGTTGTAATTTTTAAAATATGAAAAAGAAGTATGTTATATTTGTTGTTCTAATTGTTTTAATATTTATATCTGGACTTTATTTACTAAAAAAAGAGTCACAAAATGAACCTAAACAACAAGAAAAAACCGAAGAAGTACAAAAAGAAGAAACTAAAACTAGTAAATTATCTTTAATCATGGTTGGTGATGCGCTATTACATGGTTCAGTATATCGTGACGCTTATAAAAATGGTGTATATAATTTTGATTCCCAATTAGAATATATAAAACCAATTGTTCAAAATTATGATTTAGCTTTTTATAACCAAGAAAGTATCTTAGGTGGAACAGAGCTCGGTCTATCCGATTATCCAACCTTTAATTCACCGTGGGAGTTTGGCGATGCCATGATTAATTCTGGTTTTAATTTAGTTTCACTAGCCAATAATCATACGATGGATAGAGGCGAAAAAGCTGTATTAAATTCTTGTGAATATTGGAAAAGTAAAGAAGATGTTTTAGCCGTTGGTAGTTATTGTTCTAAAGAAGATTCTGAAGCTATTCAAATAAGAGAGAAAAATGGTATCAAATATACTTTACTTGCTTATACCTATGGTACAAATGGTATATCTGTACCACAAGGTAAAGAATATTTAGTCAATTTATATAGTGATGAAAAAGTTAAAAACGATATTGCAAAAGTCAGGGACAAAGTCGATTTATTAATAGTTTCGATGCACTGGGGAACCGAATATCGAACCGAACCCACCGAAGAACAAAAACGTGAAGCTGAATATCTTTCATCATTAGGAGTTGATATAATAATTGGTACTCACCCTCATATTATTGAACCTATAACATATATTAATGATACTTTAGTTATTTATTCCTTAGGTAATTTTATATCAGCTCAAAGTACTAATAACGATTATAATACCATGGTTGAATTAATGACTTCTGTTGATATTATAAAAGAAGAAAAAGATGGACAAACTACTATCAAATTAGATAATTTAAACAATGAACTTTTATTTAATTACTATAAAAAAGGAAGTAAGTGGACTGATTTTAAAGTCGTTCCATTTAGTCAGATGAATTCAAGCTATAATTCGGATTATCAAAGACTTTATAATAAATATAGTGCTGTAGTTAAAATGTATAATGAGGATATTCCGATTAATCCATTACCAGAGGCTTAAAGCCTCTTTTTCATATACTGTTCAAAAAATAAAAATTATAAATAAAGAAATTGATAGTGAATTAAAAGCTAATAAAAAAATTTCCACTCAGATTAATGACACAGAAAAACTTCCAAATACAGCTGATATAAAATGTACGATCTATAAAATAAATTAACTAAATATCCAAAAGCCTAGAAATATTAGGCTTTTTTCTTGTCAAAATTATTAGGACTTGGACATATATTTAAATGGTGATTATATGTTCCTTAAAAATATTCATCGTCGAATGAAAATCGCATTATGTATTATTTTATTTGTATTTCTTGTTATTATCTTAAGAGTATTTTATATTCAAGTAATAGATTATAAAAAACTAAATGAAAAAGCTAGCGACTTATGGAGTAGAAACTTACCAATAAAAGCCGATAGGGGATTAATATATGACCGTAATGGTGTTGTTTTAGCTGACAATGCAACTACAACTTCCTTAGTCGTTATCCCAAATCAAATAAAAAACAAAGAAGAAACAGCAACTAAACTAGCTGAAATATTAAATGTCAGTTATGATGATATGTATAAACATGTTAATAAGAAAACATCGATTGAAAGAGTCCATCCAGAAGGAAGAAAATTGTCTTATGAAGTTGCGGATAAAATCAAAGCATTAAAGTTAGATGGTGTATATTTAGTTAAAGAATCACAAAGAGTATATCCTTATGATACTCATATGGCTCACACCTTAGGTTTTGCCGGTATTGATAATCAAGGATTAAGTGGTATTGAATTGACTTATGATGAATACTTAACCGGTGAAGATGGTGCTATTAAATACTATAGTGACGCTAAAGGTAATAAATTATCCTTAAGTGAAGTCTATGAACAGCCACAAGATGGTATGAATATTACTTTAACTATCAATAACGAGATTCAAACATCTTTAGAAAGAGAACTAAGTAATGCTGTTACCAAATATAATCCTGATAGAGCAATCGGTTTAGTTATGGACCCAGATACCGGTGAAATCTTAGCTATATCCGCTAGACCTACCTTTGACCCGAATAATTATCAAGATTATAGTTTAGAAGAAATTAACCGAAATCTTCCAATATGGGCCACCTATGAACCAGGATCAACTTTTAAAATAATCACTTTAGCTGCCGCCTTAGAAGAAGGAAAAGTCGATTTAGAAAAAGACACATTTTATGATAGAGGAAGTATCAAAGTTGAAAATGCTACTATTCACTGTTGGAAACATGGCGGACACGGTAAAGAAACATTTATGCAGGTCGTTGAAAATTCCTGTAATCCAGGCTTTGTTGTTTTAGGCCAGCGCTTAGGTAAAAATACATTATTTGACTATATCGATTCCTTTGGTTTTGGTAAAAAAACCGGCGTTGATTTAAATGGTGAGTCGAGTGGCATCATCTTTGATAGAGGTAAAGTGGGACCAGTCGAACTTGCCACCACCGCTTTTGGCCAAGGTGTATCAGTAACGCCAATTCAACAAGTTACAGCCGTAAGTGCAGCCATAAATGGTGGAACCTTATATAAACCATATATTGTTAAAAGTATTAATGAACCGGAAACAAATACTGTAATAAAAGAAAACAAACCGACAAAAGTAAGACAGGTTATCAGTGAAGAGACTAGTAAAAAAGTAAGAGAAGCATTAGAAAACGTTGTTGCTAATGGAAGTGGCCGAACATCTTACATCGAGGGATACCGTGTCGGTGGTAAAACAGGAACTGCCCAAAAAGTCGAAAATGGTCACTATTTATCTAATAACTATATCTTATCTTTCATTGGATTTCTCCCAGCTGATGATCCGGAAGTTGTTGTCTATATTGCTATTGATAATCCTAAAGGAACTGTTCAGTATGGTGGAACCACTGTTGGACCAATATCTAAAGCTGTATTAAAAGACTGTATTAAAGCTTTAAACATCGAAAAAAGAGAAGGCGGAAAAGAAAAGAAATATGTCTGGACCGATCCAAAAACATATACCGTTCCAAACGTTACCAACAAAAGCGTTAGTGATGCAAAAAAGGAATTAGAAGGATTTACGGTATCTGTTGAAGGAGACGGAGATAAAGTTATCTATCAATCACCAGAAGCCGGCGTCAAATTAGAAGAGGGCAGTACTGTTAGATTATTTACAAACTAGAGGTGATAAAATGCTTATATTAACCAAATCAATTATGGCGATGATGATAGGTTTTATTCTAGCAGCTATAACTGGATTAATCATTATTCCTCTTCTAAAAAAGCTTCACGCCTCACAGAGTTTAAGTATTTACCTGCGAAAAGCTCATTCTTCCAAAGTTGGCACACCGACCATGGGTGGTTTAATCTTTATCATTCCAACTATATTGATAACCATAATCTTTTTATATTTAAAAAAAATAGAAATAACTTATACTTTGATTATTATTATTTTCACCTTCCTAAGTTATGCGATTATTGGTTTCATCGACGATTATTTAATTATTAAAAAACATGACAATAAAGGTTTGACTAAAAGTCAAAAATTTACCTTGCAAGTAATAGTAGCTATCATATTTTTCTATCTTTTTATGAGGTCTGGAAGTGAACCGCTTCTTTGGGTTCATAGTTTGAATTTTAAATTAGATATTGGTTGGCTATATGGGGTATTTATTTTATTTGTTTTAGTAGCTAGTAGTAATGCCGTAAATTTAACTGATGGCCTCGATGGTTTAGCTGGAGGGCTTTCTGTTATTGCCTTTTTAACCTTTGGTATTATCTCTTGGAATACTGGTTGGCTTTTGGGTTATGAAGATATTGCCATATTTGCTTTCACCCTAGTTGGATCTTTATTAGGTTTCTTACTTTTTAATACGAGCAAAGCCAAAGTTTTCATGGGTGATACCGGATCTCTTGCTTTAGGAGCAACTTTAGGCGCTTATGCCATTACGACAAGACATGAATTATTGTTAGTAGTTATTGGATTAGTTTTTGTTTTAGAAACACTTAGTTGTGTGATTCAAATAGTAGTATATAAATTAACCAAAAAAAGAGTATTCCCAATGACCCCAATTCATCACACCTTTGAAAAACTAGGTATGAAAGAAACCGATATTGTTAAACTATTTTGGACTATTGGTCTAATTGCTTCGATGTTCGCTTTAGTGTATGGGGTGTGGTTATGAAAAAATTTAATTTAAGTCTATTTATAAGTGTCATAGTTTTATCACTATTTGGACTTTTAATGGTCTATTCATCATCTAGCGTATGGGCGGAATATAAATTCTCTGATCCTTTCAAATACGTTAAAAACCAAGGAATATTCTTAATATTGGGTATTATAATCATGTATATAGTAAGCAAAATAGATTATAAAAATTACTATAAATATTCCAGTAAAATCTTTTTAATTTGTTTTACACTTATCATTCTAGTACTATTTGTCGGTACCGAAAGAAATGGCAGTAAAAGTTGGTTTGGAATTGGTTCATTTGGTATTCAACCTAGTGAATTTATGAAACTCGCCATGATTATCTTCACAAGTAAATATCTATATAATAATCGTAAAGACATTGGTAATATTAAAAAAGGTGTTATGCCTATTATAGGCCTAACTTTAATTATCTTTTTACTGATTATGTTGCAACCAGATTTTGGAACCGGTGTCATTTTAGTTATGGGAGTAATTGGCTTACTTTTTGTAGGTGGTGTTGATTTAAAATTTTTCTTAAAAATAGGTATTTTAGGTGTTGTTGGAATTGTCGGTTTAATAATTGCTGCTCCATATAGATTAAAAAGAATTCTATCATTTTTAAATCCATGGAGTGATCCATTAGGTAGTGGTTTTCAAATCATTCAATCACTATACGCCATTGGACCTGGTGGTCTATTTGGATATGGGCTTGGTGGCTCTAGACAAAAACATTTCTATCTTCCAGAACCCCAAACCGATTTCATTTTTTCTATAATTAGTGAGGAATTTGGTTTTATGGGCGTCTTAATTGTATCTAGTCTATTTGCTTTTATTATCTACGAATCCATTAAAATAGCTTTAAAATGTGAAGATTTATTTGGAAAATATCTAGCTTTTGGTATTATATTTATGTTGGGGTTTCAAGCAGTTCTAAATCTAAGTGTTGTTATTGGCTTAATTCCTGTCACAGGAGTAACGTTGCCATTCCTATCTTATGGAGGCTCTAGTTTGCTTATCACCTTAGCTTCCATGGGTATTATTTTAAATATATCTAGACACACAAAACAATGAGAATTTACTCATTGTTTTTTAAAATAAAAAGGATTTTGTCTCTAAAAATCGTATATTAATATAAGAGGTGATTTATATTAATTACTATAATGAAATAAAAGAAACTTTAATCAAAAATGAAGTTTATAAAAGAATTAAAGACTATTCTAAAAATAAAAGTGATTTAAATGCTTACTTTGAAGTAGGTAGATTAATAGTTGAAGCCCAAGGCGGAGAAAAACGAGCTAAATATGGGAATAAGTTAATTAAAGAGTATTCTGACAAATTAACTAAAGAATTAGGAAAAGGATATGATGTATCTAATTTAAAACGAATGCGACAATTTTATTTGCTATTTCAAAAAAGTGGCGCATTGCGCCACCAATCTTACAATTTATCTTGGACACATTATAGATATTTATTACCTTTAAATGATGTGAATGCAATTGAATATTATATCAATGTTTCATTATTACAAAATCTTTCTTATAGAGAGTTAAGAAAAAAAATAAAATCAAAAGAATATGAAAGAATAGGATACAAAGAGGAACTAGAAAAACCTAAAATAAACACCTTTATTAAAAATCCAATTATTATCAAAACTCATAACCCAAGTGAAAAATTAAGTGAATATGCCTTACATTAATCAATATTAGAAAATATAGAAGATTTTTTAAAAGAACTAGGCATTGGCTTTTTGTATGCAGGTAGTGAAATAAAAATTAAAATAGGTGATAGATATAATTATATTGACTTCCTACTTTTTAACGTTAAATTCAATTGCTATGTTGTGATAGAACTAAAAGTAACTGAATTTAAAGCTGAATATATTGGACAAATCACAAAATATATAAATTATATTGATAAGAAAATCAAAGAGTCATTTCACGATAGAACTGTAGGTGTAATTATTTGCAAAAAAGAAAACAAGTTTGTCATGGAGTACTGTACAGATAATAGAATTTTTACTACAACCTATAAAGTAGTATAAAAGGAAGTGATAACATTGAATTATTATAACGAAATAAAACACACTTTAGTCAAAAACGAAATATATAAAAAAGTCAAAGACTATTCTAAAAATAAAAGTGATTTAAATGCTTACTTTGAAGTGGGTAGATTAATCGTTGAAGCCCAAGGCGGAGAAAAACGAGCTCAGTATGGTAATAAATTAATTAAAGAATATTCTGAAAAATTAACTAAAGAATTAGGAAAAGGTTATAAAACTTCAAACTTAAAGAACATGCGCCAATTTTACCTGCTATTTAGAAAACGCCAAGCAATGCCTGGCGAATTGACATGGAGTCATTATATAGAACTTCTTCGCCTTGATAATATGAAAGAAATCGATTACTATATTTATATAACTCGAACTCAAAATTTATCATACCGTGAACTTCACGAAAGAATAAAATCAAAAGAGTATGAGAGAATTGGATACAAAGAGGAACTAGAAGAACCTAGAATAAACACATTAATTAAAAATCCAATAATAATTAAAACAAATACTCCGAACGAAGAATTAAGTGAATATGCCTTACATCAATCAATACTAGAAAACATAGAAAATTTTTTAAAAGAACTAGGCATTGGCTTTTTGTATGCAGGTAGTGAAATAAAAATTAAAATAGGTGATAGATATAATTATATTGACTTCCTACTTTTTAACGTTAAATTCAATTGCTATGTTGTGATAGAACTAAAAGTAACTGAATTTAAAGCTGAATATATTGGACAAATCACAAAATATATAAATTATATTGATAAGAAAATCAAAGAGTCATTTCACGATAGAACTGTAGGTGTAATTATTTGCAAAAAAGAAAACAAGTTTGTCATGGAGTACTGTACAGATAATAGAATTTTTACTACAACCTATTTAACTATATAAAAAAACATTCGATTTTTATTTCGAATGTTTATTTCTTCTTATTAGTTTTTTCTTTAATCTCAGCTTCTATTACTTTATTATTTTCTTCGTGGTTTGCCGTTACCCAATCTTTTCCATCGACAATTCTAGAAACAAGTAATGAGCAACTTGTATCACCAACAGCATTTAAAGCCGTTGCTGGAGCATCAATCACTGTTGCCACCATTGTCAAAACAGGTAGAGCGGCAACTGGATAACCCATCATTGAAATAATAACCATTTCACTAATCGTGCCACCGCCAATCGGTACAGCACTAATAAGTACTGAAGCAACTAGCGCTGTAATAAGAATTTGACCAATTGTTCCTGGATCAGCCGTATTTAACCCAAATAGACAAGCTAAGAACATAATTTTAAATACACTACCAATCATTGAACCATCTTGGTGTAAATTAGTTGCTAGGGAAATTGTTGTTTCAGCCACATCTTCAGATACATTCATTTTTTTAGCTGAATCAATATTAATTGGAATACAAGCAGCTGATGAGCAAGTAGCTAAAGCGGTAAATGTTGAAGGTAGAATATTTGTCCACCAAACTTTTAATCCTTTCGTTCCACCAGATATAAACGCATATAAACTATACATAATAACATAGTATGCCAAAGCCACTAATGCATATAAGACAAACGTCTTAAGGAAACCAGCAGCAATGCTAGCACCAAAACTTCCGACATAAGAAGCAAAATAACAACCAATTCCGATAGGGGCGTAGTACATAGTAATTTTAATAAAATTAAATACCACACTATGAGCACTTTCCATTACCTTTAAAAGCGGTTCAGCCTTCTCTCCACTCATTCTCATGGCAAATCCCACAATCAAAGCACATACAAGTAAAGCAACAACATTATCCTTAGAAAGTAATCCAGTAAAATCATCCACACTTATTAATTGAACAGTCCTCTCCAAGAAATTTAAATCAGTATCAGTAGATACCTCACCGTCAAATAGTTCTCTTATTGATGAAGAATCACCCGCATCTACTAAATCTACAAAGTAAGTAGTCGCAAATCCAATAACAACCGCAATTACTGAAGTGATTAAAAATATAATTACCGTTGATACCATTATTTTTCCTAATCTCTTAGGATGTTTAACTTTTGCCACAGCAAGAGCAATTGTTAAAAATACAAGTGGAACGATGATGACAAACATTAAGTTTAAAAATAAATCACCTAGTGGTTTAACGACCATCGAATCCTCTTTAAATATAAGACCAGCAATCGCGCCAATTATCATAGCTAAAATTAGTAGTAGCATGGTCTTATAGTTTTTCAAAAATTTTTTTACCTTTTCCATATAAAAACTCCTTCCTAGTACATTATAAGCATTTTATAGTAAAATGCCCAATATGTGTATTCCACATTTTTTTTTAAAATCCACGAATTTTGCCCAAAAACATGATATAATATATATGAAGTGGTGAAATATGAAAAAAAATTTTATAAAAATGAATAACAATCAAAATCAATTATCTTTGGGTAACTTTTGTAGGATAGTTAAGGAACTGGCTCAAAACAAAAGTTTTGCTAATCAGACAGAGGTTTTCTATTGCTTATTTGATGTTGATGATGTAAGTGATTCAACAATCAACAACTATTGTATTGGTTATAGAGCTATAGGTACAGAATTTAGACAACTTTATATAAAATATAAAAATAATTATCATGAAACCCCAGAAATATTTGATGGTGTCATAACTGGTTTGATGTCTATCCTAGATGGTGAAGTTCATTATAAATTTACTCATGACGAACTTTTAGTCAAAACAAATAATCATCCATTTTTCAACAAACTTGTTTTAGAACTTTATAATTTAGCTAAAAACGATCAAAGTGTCTCTGATAATTTTACTGAAGATATATATAGACAAATATCTGAAAATAAAATATATCAAACTTTGTGTGATATTCTTATATATATTGTCCTTGAAAAAAAGCAACCAGTATATACTGAAATATCACAAAAAGAAGTTATTGAAAATATTTTAAATAATACTAACATATCAGTATCAGAACTAGAAAAATTTTTAAAACTTCAAATGCAAGATGGAATAAACTACACCCATTCATTAAAAAAGCTTACCAAAGAAAGAAATCCATACGCCTGCTATGAAATGGGCGAATTAGAATATACTGGAGCCATGGTTGGGTATCCAAGATATATTAAAAGTTATGAATATTTTAAAATAGCTGCTGAAAAAAATCATCCCAGAGCAAGCTGGCTTATTGCTCAAATGATTTATCAAAAGAAAATTGGTGATCTATCAGAAGATGATTTAAAACTTGCTTGGAATTACTTAAAGAAAGCTGAAAAGGTCGGTAGTGTTGCTGCCACTAATACAATTGGTGTATGTTATCTAAATGGATTAGTTCCAGATGAACCAAAAAGCGAAAAAAAAGCCATTGAATATTTTAAAAAAGCTATTAGCTATGAATATGTGTATGCTTATAATAATTTGGGAAAAATATATGAAAAAAAGGGTGATTATAAAAAAGCTTTTAAATATTTTTTGTTCGGTGCTGATAAAGAAGAAAGTTGGGCCTGTAATAAAGTTGGTGAATATTATAGAACTGGCATTGCTAGTGATATAGATATGGAAAATGCTTTTAAGTATTACAATTTAGCCACCGAGGTTCCTTTAAATATTTTAGATCATTGGGCTTTTTATAACCTAGCTAAATATTTTTATCTAAATGGAAACGTTAAAGCGCACATTGAAAAAAATGTTGCCAAAGCCACTAAATATTTCAAAACCGCTGCTCAAAAAGGTATTATGCCTGCTTATGAAGAATTAATATACATATATATTGATAAATACAAAGAAAGCGATTCGGACTATCATTTAAATAAAATAAATGAGTATTTAAACATCCTAGCTAAAGACAAATACTATGATAAATGTAAGGATGGTTTAAAAAATAAATTAAAAGAAATTGAAAAGAAACATCTCGCACTAGTAAAATTAGTTTAATTAGTGCTACTTACTTAAAAAATAGACAAAAGCTGTATTTAATGTAGAGGTATTTTTATAATGGAGTAAATCTTTATCCTTGACTAATTCTTAACCCTAATTTATAATTTATATTAGGTGAAGAAAAATGAACAAAAAGGGTTTTACACTAGTTGAACTTTTAGGAGTTATCGTTATTCTCGGGATTATTGCTGTAATTACTGTCCCATTAGTTCAAAGAACTATTCTTGAAAATACTGAAGAAGCATATAATGATCAAATTACTAGTTTTGAAAGGGCGGCTAAAAACTATGTTGCTTCTGATGTATATAGTATGACTAATTGTCAAACTAGAATATGTACAGTTTCTTTAAACGAACTCCAAGAAAAAGGTTTTCTACCATCTGGTGATATTGTTAATCCGCTAACCGATGAAAACTTTGATATGGAGAATGTTGTCGATATTACTTATGATGGAAGTAACTTCTCATATAATTATGATACAAGTCAAGATGAATAGAATTATTATTCATTCTTTTTAAAAAGTAGGTGAAAAAAATGCTATATAGTTCAGTAAATAATCCTAAAATAAAAGAATTAGCTAAATTAAAAACTAAAAAAAATCGCGATAAACAAAAAACATTTTTAATTGAAGGAGCTCATCTAGTAAAGGAAGCCTATACAAGTGGATATTTAAAAGAATTATTACTTTTAGAAGGTACCGATTTTAAATTAGATGTTCAGACTAGTTATATAACCGAAAATGTTTTAAAACTATTAAGTAACGTTGAATCGCCGGCTGGTATTATTGGTGTATGTGAATTTAAAGATATGACTTTAAAAGGTCAAAAATTATTAATTTTAGATAGTATCCAAGACCCTGGCAACCTTGGAACAATCATCAGAAGTAGTGTCGCTTTTAATATTGATACCATTATAATTAATGATAAATGTGCGGATATATATAGTGATAAAGTTATTAGATCTTCCCAAGGAATGATTTTTAAAACAAATATTGTCAAACGGGATTTATCAGAATTTTTAAAAGAAATTAAAGGAAAAATAACTATCTTTGGTACAAAAGTTACTGGCGGAAAAGATTTAAAAACTCTTGAAAAAATCTCCGATTTTGCTATAATAATGGGCAATGAGGGTAATGGGGTTGATCCTAAATTATTAGACTTATGTGATGAATATTTATATATTCCAATGAACAAAAATTGTGAAAGTTTAAACGTTGGTGTCGCAACCAGTATAATTTTATATGAATTAACGAAGTAGAGGTGATGAAAATGCTATATATTGGTGATTTAGTTAATACCCATGGCATTAAAGGTGAAGTCCGCATCATCTCTTCTTTTAAATATAAAGAGTTAGTTTTTAAACCTCATAACATTATATATATAAATGACGAAAAATTAGAAATCAAAACATATCGTAAACATAAAAACTATGATATGGTGACCTTTGAAGGATATAATGATATAAATGAAGTATTAAAATTTAAAGGTCATAAAGTCTATATAAATAAAGATGACTATACATTCCCAGGACCACTTAATGAAGAATTATATGGTAAAAAAGTTTATGATAAAAGTAAATATATTGGCGTGTTAAAAGAAATTATAGATAATGGTGGGGGAGAGTTACTAGTCGTCAAAGGTAAAAAAGAATATTTAATTCCTTATGTTGATGAATTTGTTAAGAGTGTCGGCGAAAATATCGAATTAGACTTAATCAAAGGATTTATCAATGAAGATTGATATTTTAACAATCTTTCCAGAAATGTTTGAAGGTTTTCTAACAACCTCAATCATTAAAAGAGCTATTCAAAACAAATTAGTCGATATAGAAATTCATGACATTAGGAAATATAGTAAAGATCCTCATAAAAGAGTTGATGACTACGGTTTCGGTGGTGGAAGAGGTATGGTTTTAATGCCAGAGCCAATCTTCGATGCTGTTGACGATTTAAAAAAGGAAAACACCAAAGTTATTTTAATGACGCCGCAAGGAAAAACCTATAAACAATCTATGGCCTATGATTTATCCAAAGAAAAACATTTAATTCTAATATGTGGTCACTATGAAGGTTTTGATGAGAGAATAAGAACTTTAGCTGATTTAGAACTCAGTATTGGTGACTATGTTTTAACCGGTGGCGAATTAGCTAGTATGGTAATTACTGATAGTATAGTAAGATTAATTGATGGAGTTATCGAAAAAGAATCTCATTTGAATGATTCCTTTAATAATAATTTACTAGATTATCCTGTCTATACTAAACCCGTAGATTTTAGAGGTATGAAAGTTCCAGATGTCTTATTATCTGGTCATCATGCCAACATCAAAAAATTTAGAGAAGAGGAAGCCCTTAAGAAAACAAAAGAGCGCCGTCCAGATTTATTAGAAAATGGTGATAAAAATGGATGAGAGATATTACATTTGTGATAAAGATAATAACGAAATAGTATATGGATACATTGATTATAACCGACTTCATGGCTTTAAAATTAAACCACAAAATAATGTTCCATATGAAGGTGTTGAAGTTAGTAGACTAGTCTTAGTTGAACCATCACTAATAGAAAACGTTTTAAAAAGAAAAACCAAACACAAATTAGATGCTTATCTATCATTCTTATTTTCAGTTATTGATGATGATGACGACGATCCAGATGATTTAGAACTTGTTATCGATGATGTTACAAGATATAAAAACATTATCATGAATAAATACTCTAAATTTTTAGATAAAAAATATATCAAACAGTTGCTTAAAAAAGTTGGTATGGTTGAATTAGAGTTAAAAAATAAATTAGAAGAGCTCACCAAACAAAATACAAAATCAGTCGGTAAATCTAGATAATTGTTCATAATTTAAATTTATATAAATAATATATAGAGAAACCTTCACATTTACTTGCATTCTCACTCAAAATGTGATATAGTTTAATATGTCGTGATCCGCTGGGATTAACTTATGATCATAGATTTATGCGAAGGAGTGATTTGGATGAACTTGGTAGATAAAATAACTAATAAACAAATTAGAACAGACCTACCAGAATTCCGCGTTGGTGATACTATTAAAGTAAACGTTCGTATCATCGAAGGAAAACGTGAAAGAATTCAGGCGTTCGAAGGAATCGTAATTGCTATCAAAGGTAGCGGAGTTAGTAAGAACTATACAGTTAGAAAAAAATCTAGCGGTATTGGTGTTGAAAGAACTTTCCCATATAGCTCACCAAAGGTTGATAGCGTAGAAGTAATTAGAAAAGGTAAAGTTAGAAGAGCTAAACTTAATTATTTACGTGACCTTAAAGGACAAGCAAAAATCAAAGAAAGAAAATAAGGCCGTTAAGACCTTGTTTTTTCGTATAAAGGAAGTGATATCATGGAATTAAAGGAAACTAAAGAAGAGACACAAGAAAACAAATTGAACAAAATATTTAGAGCTACATTACCATACATCATAATCGTAATAGTTGTCGCTCTAATCAGAACTTTTATTGTTACACCTGTTCAAGTAGAAGGTATGTCCATGTATTCAACTTTAGACGATAACGAAATTCTTTTACTAAAAAAATATGATAAAAATTATCAGAGATTTGATATTGTTGTATTTAATTATAATGGAACAAAACTAATAAAAAGGGTAATTGGTCTTCCTGGAGAAGCTGTCGCTTATAAAGATAATAAACTTTATATAAATGGGGAATATATGGAAGAAGACTTCTTGAAAAATCATCAAGAAACCTATGATTTTACAATAGAAGAAATTGGTTATGACACTATACCTGATGGATATTACTTCGTTATGGGGGACAATCGAACCAATTCAACAGACAGTCGAATTATTGGACTAGTGCCTGAAGAAGATATTGAAGGTACAACCAGTTTTGCAATTTTCCCTTTTGATAAATTTGGTAATTTTAATAAATAACTGTACATCTACTTGTACAGTTTTATTTTAAATTGTTCATCGTGAAGAAAATAAATGATATAATAAATATATAGGAGGTCTTATGGTAAAAGCTATAGTTTATGAAAGTAAAGCAGGTCATACTTTAAAATATGCTGAAATGTTAAGTAAAAAATTAAATATTCCTTTTTATTGGGTAAACGAATCATTAGAAAAACTAAACAGTAATGAAAAGATTATTTTCCTTAGTTGGATTTGTGCTGGAAAAATTAAAGAAAAAAATAAAATAGATAATAAATACGATATCGTTTGTTATGGTGCCGTTGGAGCCTATCCATATTCAGATGAATATTTAAAAGAGCTTAAGGTAGCTAATAATATTGATAAACCCTTATTTTATTTAAGAGGCGGAATTGACTATTCCAAATTAAATAAATTTCAAAAACTCCTTGTGAAACTAGTTGGAAAAACAATGAAAAATTCAGATGAGAAAACCCAAATAATGTTTAAACAAGGTTATGATTTTGTCAAAAAAGATAACCTTGAAGAAATTGTAAAATACATTCAAATTAAATAAAAGGTGAAAATGGGAACAGATAATATGAATTATAAAAAGTTAATTAGTGAATACACTAGAGATCAAGACTACCTTTTGGTGATGATATTGTTGTTTATTGTAATAATAATTTTAGGATTGATAATTATCCATGATATCTCTTTAATATCATTAATTATTATGATTTTATTATGTCTTTTTCTTATTGGATTATCTTTTTATCGAAAAAAACAATTTAATGATATATATGAAAATTTATCCGAGGAAGAACAAAGAGAATTAGACTCGGATATTAATCAAACTTACTTTTTTTCAGGAAAAGATTATGCTTTAACGAGTAAATATATTATAAACTTTAAAAAGCCAAGAATTATTAAATATAGTTCGATTTTGATTATTGATAAAACAACTGGACTTATTTCAGGTAAACATAGCATTGCATGCGATCTGGTATATATTGTTACTAAAAATGAAAAAATAAGCTTAGTTCTTAAGGCATATTATACAATAAATCTTTATGAACAATATTATGAAGGATTATATAGTTATATAAAAGCTCAAAACCCAAATGTTTTAGAAGGATATACAAAAGAAAATCGTAAAATAATAGAAGAAAAATATAATATTAAAATTTAGATAGAAGGTGATGCTTATATGTTCTATGCTAAAACAAAAAATGGTAAAAGGATTTCTAGTTATTTGGTAAATAAAAATGACGAGTATTTTTGCCCTATTTGTGGTCAACAAGTTATTTTGAAAAAGGGTAAAATTAATGTTGCCCATTTTTCGCATAAAAACCTAAAAGAATGTGATGATTTTTCATCAGATATGTCAGAATGGCATATAAAATGGCAAGAGAAATTTCCAGAAGAAAATAGAGAAGTAATTATTAGTCATACTTTTACAGCACAAGATACTTTTGTAAAACAATATGGTTTGGAAGTTGGTCACGAATATAAACATCGTGCAGATATTTGTATTGGAAAGTATGTTATAGAATTTCAACACTCATCAATAACCAAAGAAGAATTTATGAAGAGAAATTACTTCTACGCACAGGCTGGGTATAAAGTTATTTGGATTTTTGATTTTATAAATGAATATTTAAGTGGAAAAATGAAATGCTATGGTGAGTGGAACAGAAGCAACGACAATGGTGGAAAATATAAATGGAATAATCCACCTAAATTCTTATCTTCAATTTCTCCACAAAGAAATAAGATAATAAAAATTTTTTTCCAAACTATTGAAGAAAATCCAACTGTTGATTATTTGTCCATGGTAACTTGGGCAATAGAAAATGGTATCCACTCTGATTATAAAAGATTTTTTACTTCTTACAAAATTGGTAACTTTGACGAATTGTATGATGCCCTTGTTAATAATCTATTATAAAAATGTTAAAACAAAGAACAGTCACTTGATATAAATTTATTTTATCATTTCTATAAGTTTGTATAAATTATAGGATATAATAATTTACAAAGAAAGGCAAAATATATGGAAGATAATATATATTACCATATTCATAAAATTGATGAAGGTATTAATGAAGCTAAATGGGTTGAAGGCACTATTTTCAATATAGGTGATGACTATAATTATTTTTACAAACAAAGTGTGCAATTTGAACCAAAATATTCAATATTTGAGAATAAAAATAATGTTCCCTGGACAAATGTTTATGATTATCTATTAAAGAGTGGCCAGTTAAATTATATAAATGCATGTAAATTGCTTGAATTTGCTAATATTATAATAAGTGAATATCAGATGCTATTACGTGAGAATACTTACGAAGAAATTAGAACAAAAAATTTTAGTTATCTGCCGAGTAGGACACGTTGTATTTGGTTATGTAAAGAAAAACAACTAGAATTTTGGAAAAAGCAATTATGCGGGAAGAAATACAAAATATTTAAAGTTAAAGTTTTTGGTGAAACTTTTAAATCAAATAATAATATGATTGTTGCACCAAGCACTTCCTATAATAAAACGAAAGAAATGGCGCAGAAATATTGGAATTACAAAAGCAATGAAGAAAAAGAAAATGATGAGTATTTATATATTGGAAAAATTGAGGTAATTAAAGAAATTTTATAAAGTAGATAAAATTCTACTTTTTCTTTTACTCTGTTTTTATGTTATAATTAAGTAGATTTAAATGGGAAAACAATTCTAATGAATGAAAACTTAAATATCAGTTGCTTGATATCGCAAAGTAAAACTCTATACATTATAAAAAAGGAGGCAAGCATAATGGAAATTGTTAATAAATATACTAGTAAAACTTTTGAAGATATAAAACATATTGATGAATACGGCAATGAATATTGGCTTGCCCGTGATCTGCAAAAAGTATTGGAATATAAGGATTGGAGAAATTTTAAGAAAGTAATTGATAAAGCAATAATGTCCGCAAACAATAGTATTCAAGGTAATGAGGATTGGGTTGTTGAAATCAACAAGCCAATAACAACTGGAAAAGGGAAACAAGAATTTATTAAAGATTATAAGTTATCAAGATATATTTGTTATTTAATAGTCCAAAATGCCGACCCAAGTAAAGAAGTTGTTGCATTAGGTCAAACTTATTTTGCTGTTCAAACGAGAAAGCAGGAAATAACCGAACAAGAATATGATTCTCTATCAGAGGATGAAAAAAGACTTTATCAAAGAAAATTGACAAGACGCGGTAATTATACATTACAAAAAGTCGCTTCATCTGCCGGAGTGAAAAACATGACTGAATTTCATAATGCCGGATATAGGGGATTATATAATGGTGAAACCGCTGATGATATTTTTAACAGAAAAAAGTTACGATATAGAGAAGATATTTTAGATAATATGAATGAAGATGAGCTAGTAGCTAATTTGTTTAGAATCAATCAAACGAAGCAAAAACTTATAAGGGATAATGTTCAAGGTGAAGACAATGCCAAAAATGTCCATTATGAAGTTGGGAAAAAGGTAAGAAAAGCAATTGCTGATATTGGTGGAATGATGCCTGAAGATATGCCTACGCCTAAGAAAAGTTTAAAAGAACTTGAAAAAGAAAGAAAACGATTAGAAAGTAAGACAAGCAAAAACTTAGAAATGAAACAATAAATGGGGAAGTGATTATAATGAATGAGAAACTAAATATTAACTGCTTGATACCGATTTAGTAAACCCCTTTGCGAAATCCTTATAAATAAAGGGATTGTGAGATTTTAAATCTTGCACATTTTCTCAAATAAACTGCAAAAATGAACTAAATAAGTAAATTTTATTAAAAAATAAGGTAAAAATTTTTAGTTGATACCGCATGGTAAACCCTGCTTAAAGATTATTATAATTCTGTAAAGAGAGGAGATGATATGATGGTAAAAGATTTAATGATTAGAAGTAGTAGTGCGGAGTTTTTAATATTTGAAAGACAAGCACATGATAAAGGGGTTCAAGTTAGATTTGAAGCCGGTGATTTATGGTTGACTCAAAAGGCTATGAGTGAATTGTATAACTGTACTACGGACAATATTTCATTGCATTTAAAAAATATATATAATGATTATGAACTTGATCGAAATTCAACTGCCGAGGAATTCTCGGTAGTTCAAAAAGAAGGAAATAGGGAAGTAAAAAGAAAGATACTATACTATAATTTAGATGCTGTTATTTCTGTTGGATATAGGGTCAATTCTGATAGAGCAATTCAATTTAGAAGATGGGCTACTCATATTTTAAAAGAATTTTCAAAAAAAGGTTATATTATTGATAAAAAGAGAATGGCAAATGGTGCTTTCTTTGATGAAGACTATTATGATTCTTTACTCGCAGAGATTAGAGAAATAAGGTTATCTGAAAGAAGATTCTATCAAAAAATCACTGATATTTATGCGACTAGTGTAGACTATGATTCTAAATCTCCTACTACAATTAAATTTTTTAAGAAAGTACAAAATAAAATGCATTATGCAGTATCTCATCAAACTGCAGCTGAAATTATATACAATAGAGCAGATTCAAAGAAAGAACATATGGGACTTACAAATTGGAAGAATTCTCCTAATGGGAAAATATTAGAAACTGATGTGGTAATAGCAAAAAATTATTTAAGCAAGAGAGAGTTAGAACAATTAGAATTAATAGTTTCAGCATTTTTAGATTTGGCAGAAGCTAGAGCTAAAAGACATATTCCGATGACAATGGAAGACTGGTCAACTCGAATTGATAAATTTTTATTATCAGATGATAGAGATATATTGAAAGATGCTGGTAAAATATCACATGAAATAGCCTGTGATAAAGCACTAACAGAATTTGAAAAATATAGAGTAAAACAAGATAAATTATATAAATCAGATTTTGATTTATTGTTGGAAGAGATAGATAAATAGTAATTTGAAAGTGAGATAATTATGAAAAAAATATTTGAAAAGAATGAAACTTTATTTTGTATATTATTAATAGTATTCTATATAATAGTAAATTCATATTGTATACAAAATTTTGGAATAGAAGATTATAGAAGTACAATTATAAACACAATATTTTCGTTAGTGTTAATTTTTGTGATAGTAAAACTAAAAAGAGTTTCTTATTATGGACTAACAAAAGTAAGAAATTTAAAAAGATATTTATATTTTATACCATTATTATTGATTATATCAGTTAATCTATGGAATGGTATTAACATCAATAATACACCAAACGAAATAATATTTTATATTTTAACAATGCTTAATGTTGGCTTTTTAGAAGAAGTTATCTTTAGAGGTTTTTTATTTAAAATGATGGAAAAAGATAATGTTAACAGAGCAATAATTATAAGTGCCATTACTTTTGGGATAGGTCATATTGTTAACTTATTAAATGGTTCAAATTTAATTCCAACTTTAATGCAAATATCTTATGCAATTTCAATAGGATATTTATTTGTTATTATATTTTATAAAAGTAAATCTCTTATTCCTTGTATCATAACCCATTGTTTAGTAAATTCACTTTCTATATTTAATGTTGAAAATACAGTATCATTATATGTATCATCTATGTTTTTAATAATAATATCATTAGTTTATGCAATTTATATAAATAAAAGCATAAAAGAACAAGAAATATAAATTACAATTTAGTGATTTGTTTAATAAATAGTAATTTGAAAGTGAGTTGTTGAGATGAAAATATTAGAATATGGTAATCCAAAAAATGATAAAATTATTTTGATTCACGGTTTTCAAAGTCCATATCAATTATGGAATGATTACATTGATTACTATAAAAATGACTACTGTGTAATTGTTCCAATTCTGGCAGGTCATAATATCAATGAGAATGATGATTTTGTATCATTTGATATTTGTGCTAAAGAATTAGAAGAATACTATATTACTAAATATGGTGATAAAGTTTTTGCAATTTATGGTATGAGTATGGGTGGAATTTTAGCAAGTTGTATTTGGAAAAATAAAAATATAGAAATAGAAAAACTAATATTAGAGAGTTCTCCACTTTTATCTTGGAATAAATTTATGACAAATTATTTTACAAAATGGTATTTGAATATTACTCATAAAACTCAAAATAGAGATGAACGAACTATAAAACAAGCCATTGGTACTATTATTAGTGAAGATAAAGTAGATGTGTTTTTAGAATTGTTTGATCATCTATCAGATAAAACAATAATTAATTGTGTTCAAGAAGTTGGAAAATTTAACTTACCTAGCGATATTAACACACCAAATACAGAGATTTATTATTTTTATGGTAGTAAAATAAATGAGATTTTATTTCGTAAAGTTGCACATTATTTGAAGAAAAACTATCAAAATACTACTACTATTTGTTTAAAAGGAAAAGGTCATTGTGAAGATGCACTAATTAATCCCGAAGAACATATTAAAACATTAAATAAAGTATTAAAAAAATAAATTCAAATTACAATTTATAAAGTAGATTAATGTCTACTTTTTCTTTTGATTAAAAAGTATGATATAATGAAATAGATTTGAAGTAAGGAAGTGATTCTATGGCAAATGAAGAAAAGGGGTTCCAAAAAGGAAGTATTAACTGGTTGATACCGATTTATTGCAACCCCTTTAGAAAACCTTGTAAATAAAGGAATTGCGAGATTTTAAATCTTGCACGGTTTATGTAAAAATTGATTGAAATTGAGTAAAAATGATAAAAACATCGTATTTTTAAGTCTTTTTAGTAAGAAAATTAATAAGGTGATTCCACCGTTTAACCCCCTTAATTTTATCAAATAGGTATAATATAAACAAATTAAATTGGAGTCCTTATCAAAGAGAAGAAAATTAATTGAAATAGGGAAGGAGAATGCAAATGGAATTTTTTTATTTGGAAATGCCATCGTTAGAACGAAAAAGCGAAATAATAGATTACATAAATGAATTTGTACAATATAAGTCAGATATTAATGGAACAGGAGGGCTAGATAAGATATTGGATGGATATACATTTGAACAAGCCCTTGAAAGGTGTTTAAATATGCAATATGAAGAATATGCTAAAAAAATTGGCAGATGTCAAAGTAAAACATTTTTATTAATTAGAAAGAATGATGATAAAATAATTGGAACTATAAATGTTAGATGGAATTTGACAGAAGAGATGAAACAATTTGGTGGAAATATAGGATATGGAATAAGACCTACAGAAAGAAGAAAAGGATATAATAAGATTAATTTATATCTCGGGTTAATTGAAGCTCAAAAAATAGGGTTAGATAAAGTAATGTTAGATTGTGATGTAGAAAATTTAGGTTCAAGTAAAACTATGGAAGCGTTAGGTGGAAAATTAGAAAGAACTGAGATTGATCCATATGATGGAATATTAACAAGTGTATATTGGATTAATGTAAATGAATCACTTGAAAAATATAAAGATAAGTATGTTAATTTTATTGATGTAAATTATGATCATAGGATTACAAAATAATTAAAAGGAAGTGACACAAATGAACGATAATAAAGATAAAGTGTTTAATAAAACGAGTATCAATTGGTATCCCGGTCATATGGCTAAAACAAAAAGATTAATTAAAGAAAATTTAAAATATATTGATATCATTTATGAAGTTGTCGATAGTCGTATGCCTAAGTCATCAAAAATTATTGATATTGATGAATATACTGGTGATAAGCCAAGATTAATGATTATGACAAAAGCCGATTTATGTGATAAAGAAGAAACTAATAAATGGGTAAAGTATTATGAAAATAAAGGTTATACCGTTGTCCTTATTAACCTAGAAAATAATAGTAATTTAAAACCTATTTTAAATGCTACTGATGAAATATTAAAAGAAAAATGGGCAAAAAGAGAAAAGCAAGGTCTATTAAATCGTAAAGCGAGAGTTTTAGTCGTCGGTGTTCCAAACGTTGGTAAATCAACTTTAATAAATCGTTTGGCCGGTAAAAAAGTTGCAAGTATCGGAAATAAGCCAGGCGTTACTAAAAACTTAAATTGGATAAGAGTAAATGACAAAATAGAACTTCTAGATTCACCAGGTATATTATGGTCAAAATTGGATCAAAATGAAGCCTTAAATTTAGCGGCTTTAACAGCCATTAAAGAGGAGACATTACCACTATTTGATGTTGCTTGTCATATCTTAATCACATTAGAAAAATATTATCCTAATATATTAAAAGTAAGATATGGTTTAGATAGTTTAGATGAAGATATTGTTTTAAGTATTGAAGAAATTGGTAGAAAAAGAGGCTGCTTAATTAGAGGTGGCGATATCGATTATGATAAAGTTGTATCTTTAATCATCGGTGACGTTAAAAACGGTTACATCAAAGGGGTTACATTTGATAGGATAGAAGATAATGAATAAAGAAGAAATTTTAAATAAGTTAAAAGAATATAACTTAGATAGTCATAAGTTTATTATAATTGGCTCTGCCGCTTTAGTTTTAAAAGGAATAAAAGAAGCTTGCCATGATATTGATATTGCTGTTACAAAAGAATATAATGATTTTCTTTTAAACAATTTTAAATGTGATTTTGAAAGAGAAATAGAAGGCCATAAAGTTTATATAATCGATGATATTATTAATTTTAGTACGCATTATTATAATGAATTTAAAGGTGAAATGTTAGAAGGATATCTAGTCCAAACACCTAGTGAAGTCCTAGAATTAAAAAGAAATTTAAATAGAGAAAAAGATCAAAAAGATATCGAGCTTATTTTAAAATATCTAAATAACCTAAATATGAATTCTCTCGCACTCGCATATTTAGGAGATGCTACTTACGAACTTTATATTCGTAAATATTTGACTAAAAAAGGAAATTACAAAGTTAAGGACTTGCAAACAATGGCCGTAGATTATGTTTCCGCTAAAGCCCAAAGTAACTTCCTAGATAAAATGATAGAAAATAACTTTCTAACTGAAGACGAATTAGACATTGTTAAAAGAGCTAGAAATCATAAAGTTTTGTCACACCCTAAAAATACGAGTATAATTGTATATAAAAAAGCAACTGGTTTAGAAGCTTTGCTTGGCTTTTTAGAATTAAATAATAATAAACAAAGAATAAATGAAATTATGAAATATATAGTAGGTGATTAGATGCGCGTATATGGAAAAAATGTTGCTAAAGAAATTTTACAAAAACCAAAGACCATAAAAAAAGCATATATTTATGAAAATTTTAATGATAATGAAATATTAGAACAGTTAAAAAAAGCGGGTATTCCTTGTAAATTTTTAGATAAAAAATCTTTAGACGATATTGAAGAGGGGAATCATCAAGGAATCATTTTGGAAATTGATGATTATAAATATACTTTTTTAGATGAATTATTAGATAGAGATATTATCATCATATTAGATCATTTAGAAGATCCTCATAACTTTGGTGCCATCATCAGGACCTGTGAAGCCGCCGGTATTAATAGTATAATCATACCTAAAGATAGATCAGTTAAAGTAAATGCGACCGTTATGAAAACTAGTGCCGGTACTTTAGAAAATGTCGATATCTGTATGGTTAGTAATATTGTGAATGCTATAAAAACATTAAAAGATAATGGCTTTTGGATCATTGGAACTGATATGGAAGGGACAGACTATCGAAAAATTGATTATAAAGGTAAAATAGCTATTGTTATTGGTAACGAAGGTAAAGGTTTAAGTAGACTAACTGAAGAAAACTGTGATTTCGTAGCTAAAATTCCCATGTATGGAACTGTCAATAGTTTAAATGCCTCAGTTGCTGCTGCTTTAGTTATTTATGAGGCGGTGATGAATCGTTGAATTATGATGAAATAAATGATTATGAAGTCTTATCTATGGTTGCTGATAATGAAGATGCAACAGAATTATTATTTAAAAAATATAAACCTTTAATTGTTGGGTTAGCCAAAAAAATCTATAATAATAATCAAAATACCGGTTTTGATTTGAATGACTTGATTCAAGAGGGTATGATAGGTTTTAGTACAGCTATTAATACCTTTGATGAAAATAAAGATACTACTTTTTTTACTTATGCTAAAACCTGTATTGAAAGAAGATTAATCAGTCTAATTAAATCAGCTAGTCGTTTAAAGCATCAGATTTTAAATGAGTCATATTCTGTTGAAGATCTAGCTCAAGATAATAAAAGCCTAGAAAATCTATTAGAAGATAGTACTAGTAATCCCGAAAATAAAATAATCGATGACGAAAATACCAATGAACTTATAAGAAACATTCAAAAACAATTAACGCCTTTAGAAAGTGCTGTTTTTGAACTCAAAATAAGTGGCTTTACTTATAGGGAAATAGCAGATATCCTGGATAAGGATAGTAAATCCATCGATAATGCCATTAGCCGAATAAAAACCAAAGTTCAAAAATATTTAGAAAAATAAAAAGCGAATTTTTAAATTATTCGCTTTTTTCTATATATTTAAGAATTTCTTCACTATCATCTAAGTGTACTTTTGTATGACCTAAAATTTGATAATCTTCGTGGCCTTTACCAAGTAACAACACAATATCATCTTTTTGAATCATATCTAAAGCTTTTTTAATAGCCTCACGTCTATCTAGACAAACTTCATAATTATCTTTTTTAACACCTTTCAAAATATCTTTCATAATATTTTCTGGATCTTCGGTTCTAGGATTATCATTAGTAAAGATTACATAATCACTATAATTAGAAGCAATCTCACCCATAATAGGTCTCTTCATTGGATCTCTATCACCACCGCACCCAACTAATGTAATAACTCTGGCTTTCGCAAGTTCTTTATAAGCTGTAACTGTCTTTAATACCGCATCAGGTGTATGTGCATAATCCACAACCGCAAAACCATCCTTTACTTTATAAGTTTCACATCTACCTTTAGGTGCTTTTAAATCTTTAGTTTTTTCTATTAACTCATTTATTTCAAACCCTAGTTCATGTAAAATACTAAACATTGTAAAATAATTGTAGACATTAAATTTACTAGTTAAATTAGTTGTTACCTTATATCCTTTTTCATTAACCTTAAAAATAATATCTGTATGATCTGGATAAATATCATCACTCAAAATATCATAATCCGCATTACCATAACCAAATGTCTTAGTATTTTTAAATCTTTCAATAAATTTTTTACTTGCTTCATCATCTTTATTTACAAGTAAAACTCCATCATTTTTAATATAATCAGTAATTAAAAGTTTTGCTTTTAAATAATTTTCCATCGTTTTGTGGTAATCTAAATGGTCTTCAGTTAAATTAGTAAAAGCACCAGCTACAAACTCTAAACCCTCAATTCTTTTTTGATCTAAAGCAAAATTACTAACTTCCATGACTACATATTCGCATTCCATTTCCTTAGCTTTTTCAAGTAATTTATATGTAGTTAAAATTTCTGGAGAAGTATTTGGTAATTCTTTAAAGTAATCACCGCACATAAATCCGATTGTACCTATATAAGCAGCTTTCTTGCCTAAATCCAAAAGCATTTGATAAGTTAAATAAGCAGAAGTAGTTTTACCATTTGTACCCGTAATTCCAATTAATTTTAAATCTTTAAACTCATCTTTATATTCTTTAACAAGTAATTTCTGATAATATTCAGCTGAATTTTCTACAACTGTAACCGGAACATCACATTTAACTTCCTTTTGGGCAATAACTGCAGTTGCACCATTTTTAATTGCATCTTCTATATAATCATGGCCATCAACTGTATAGCCTTTAATAGCTACAAAAGTCTGACCAGGTTTAATTAATCTTGAATTTGTTTCATATTTAAACATTTAATCACTCCCTAATTTATTTTATAAAAAACCATAAAATATGTGATAAATCACCACTATTTAATGATATCATCATTTATTCATTTATACAAACCTTCATAATTCATTAAAAAATATAAATTACCCAAAAAATCCCCAGTTGCATTTTTCAAAAAAAAAAATATAATTATATTGTAAAGGAGGATGACACAATGTCAAAAGTTTATTTTACAAAAGAAATAACACCAGAATCTTTAGTTAAAATATATGAAAAGTTAGGTGTTAAATTAGAAGGAAATGTTGCCGTAAAATTACACTCTGGTGAAAAAGGTAATCAAAACTATTTAAGACCAGAATTTGTAAAACCATTAGTAGATCATGTAAATGGTACAGTAGTAGAATGTAACACAGCTTATGAAGGAGCTAGAAACTCTACCGAAAAACACAAACAGTTAATCAAAGAACACGAATGGGATAAATATTTCAAATTTGATTTATTAGATGAAGAAGGACCAGATTTAGAATTAGATGTTCCGAATGGAAAAATTTTAAAGAAAAATTATGTTGGTAAAGATTTAGCCAACTATGATTCAATGTTAGTTCTATCTCACTTTAAAGGTCATGCGATGGGTGGATACGGAGGAGCTTTAAAACAACTTTCAATCGGTTGTGCATCTTCTGCCGGTAAAACTTTAATCCATACAGCAGGTGCTACTAACGATCAAACAAAACTTTGGGATAACCTTCCGGAGCAAGATCAATTCCTAGAAGCTATGGCCGATGCAGCTGAAAGTGTTGTAAATCATTTCAAAAATAATATTGTTTATATAAATGTCATGAAAAATTTATCAGTAGATTGTGACTGTGACGGTAATGCATCAGCTCCTTGTATGGGGGACATCGGAGTACTTGCTAGTACTGATCCAATTGCCGTTGACCAAGCTTGCTTAGATTTAGTTTATAATTCTACTGATCCAGGAAAAGATAAATTAATCGAAAGAATTGAATCAAGACACGGTGTTCATACTATTGAAGCAGCAAGCGAACTAGGCTTTGGTGAAAGAGAGTACGAATTAATCGAATTTTAAAAGCGAATGTTGAGTTCGCTTTTTTCTTTACAAAAATTTATCTTAAAAATTCATCCATTGATATTTTGTGATTTTTACAAATTGTATATAAAGTAAGTGTCGTAATTAAATTCATACCAATTTCATAATGACAGTAAGTAGCCCGTGAAATACCGCATTCATCGGCTATTTTCTGCTGTGATAATCCAAGTGTTCTCCTTAAAACTTTTAATTTTTCGCCAACAACCTTTTTATCTAGCTTTATTTTATCGAATAATTTTTATTGTTTTTATCTAACCTCAAAATAAAATCTAAAGAAAATCCATATAAATTAGAAAACTTAACTAACTTTTTTAATGGCATAACACTATAGCCGTTTTCCCAGTTAGACATAGTTGCTTTTTGCACACCAAAAACATATCCTAATTCAGTTTGCGTCATTTCTAATTCTTCGCGGCACCTTTTTAAATTATTATCCATCATAAAATCACCTAGATAAATTTTCCCATTAAAAAAGAAATTGTTATCAAAAGTATGCAATATATACCAAGAGTGCGATATAATCAAATCATAGAGAGGTGTAGTTATGCGAAGAAGATTAACTAGAAGACAAAAAAATAAAAGAAACAAACAAATAATTATGGTTTCGACTATATGTTTATTGATTGTAATGGGGGTAGGGTATGCAGCTTTTAGTACACAATTAAGTTTAAAAGCCAAAGGAAATATATTAAAAAAACTATAACTCCAGAAAAATTAAAAGAAAGTGTTGTTGATAGTGGTGATGGGCTTTATAAAGATATTTATGAATCCGGAAAATACACATATAAAGGAGCTGATCCAAATAATTATATAACTTTTAATAATGAAATATGGAGAATAATTTCTATAGGTGCAGATAATACAATAAAAATAATGCAAAATGAAAGTATAGGAAATCAAGTATAGAATGCAGATGCGAGTAATGATTGGGAAACATCAGATATAAAAACATTTTTAAATGGTGATTATTTACCAACCATCACAACTAATCAAGATAAAATAATGAGCCATACATGGAATATAGGAGAAGTAACATCTGGTAATAGTGATTTAGCTGGTCAAATCAATGATGAAAATGGGACACAGTCACAAAGTGCGAGTGTAGGAATGATAACAGCAAGTGAATATTTAAGAGCAAATCCAAATACAGAGCAATGTGGCAATTTAAGTATAAATAATACAAACAAATCAACATGTAAAACAACGAATTGGATGTATAATATAGTGCCTTCTGGTGGTGATTTATGGACAATTTCGCCTAGCGCCAGTTACAGCGACTTTGTCTTCTCTGTGCACGGCATCAGCTACAATGCCGGTAGCGTGACTAACTACACTGCGAGCATTTCGTTCGGCGTTTCCCCGGTTCTCTATCTAAATTTTGATATCACTCTAACAGGAGATGGAAGTCAAGGCAATCCATATGTAATTACAAATTAACAAGCTTCTCAAAAAGCTTGTTTTTAAGTGAATAATATAATTTGATGATAAAGTTACTTTTGTTCAACAATGTTTAATGATATAATGAATATAGATATAAATCTAAATTCGAATTGAAAATGAGAGGCTAGGTGAAAGTTAATATATGGATACAGGAAAAATCAAACACGAACTAATTAAACAAAAAGAATCCAAATTTAAAGGGAATATTTATCATTTCACACAGGTTAATTTTTCTTATAATTCTAACAAGATAGAAGGTAGTAGATTAACAGAAGAACAAACAGAAGCAATATTTGATACTTCTAGCTTTATTTCAAAAAGTGATGACATAATTAAGTTAGATGATTTAACAGAAGCTAAAAATCATTTTAAGTTATTTGATTATATGTTAGATAATGTAGATAAACCGCTTTCAAAAGAAATGATGATAGAGATGAATAAGATTTTAAAGAGAAATACTAGTGATGAAGATGATCCTAGATATAATGTTGGTGGCTTTAAAGTAGTTCCTAATATAATAGGACTTGTAAACGTCATTAAAACAAGCGACCCTAAAGATGTGGAGAAAGATATTGATGAGTTACTTACTGATTATTTAAAATTAAAGAAGGTTACTTTAGAAGATATAATTGATTTTCATGTTAGGTTTGAGAGAATCCATCCTTTCGGAGATGGCAATGGTAGAGTTGGCAGAATGATAATGTTTAAAGAGTGTTTGCAAAATAATATTATGCCATTTATTATACTAGATAAAGATAGACCTTACTATATGAGGGGCTTAAAAGAATATGATAATGATAAACAATATTTATTTGATACTATCAAGTATTCACAAGATGTATATGAAGATGTATGCAATCAGTTATTAGGCTTTGAGGTTAAAGAGGACTGATTCATAAGAAATTTTATAAAATATACAAACAATACTAGAGAAAATTTAAACAGAAAGGATATAATACATTTAATTATTTAATAAGAAATGATTATATAATGTGATGAATTATGAAATTAGTTTCATGGAATGTCGCAGGCATTCGTGCTTGTATTAAAAAAGGATTTATAGATTTCTTTAATGAAGTAGATGCCGATATATTTTGTATTCAAGAATCTAAAGCAATGGAAGATCAATTTGATTTTAGACCAGAAGGTTATGATATGTATCTATTCCCAGCTGTTCGTAAAGGCTACTCTGGAACTTTAATTTATTCTAAAGTAAAACCTTTAAACGTAATCTATGGAAATATCGAAGAAGAATACGATGAAGAGGGTAGAACTATCACTTTAGAATTTGAAAATTTTTATTTAGTAAATGTCTATGTTCCAAATGTCAAAAGAGATTTATCTAGAATGGATTCAAGAATGCATTTTGAAGATGTCTTTAGAAAATATTTAAATAAATTAGATGAAAAGAAACCTGTAATAATATGTGGTGATTTCAATGTTGCCCATGAAGAAATAGATATTTGTAATGCGAAAGCAAATATTGGGAATGCTGGTTTCACTTATGAAGAAAGAAATAAATTTACTGAACTTTTAAATAGTGGCTTCACTGACACCTTTAGACACTTTAACCCTGATTTAACCGGCGCTTATACTTGGTGGAGCTATATGCCAGGAGTTAGAGATAGAAATATTGGATGGCGTATTGATTATTTCCTAGTTTCTAATAGATTTATAAATAACGTTAAAAATGTTAAAATCTACCGTGATATTTATGGCAGTGACCACTGTCCAATTGGAATTGATATAGAACTATAATAAAAATAGTTCTTTTTTTGTATTATATTTGTAAAAAAGTCCAAACTTAGTTATAATAATTATAGATAATGGAGGGATATTATGGCATATATAAAATTTGATAAAGTTGGAAAAATTTATAAAGGATCTACACCAGTTAAAGCCGTTGATAATTGCTCATTTGAAATCGAAGAAGGTGAATTTGTTGTTGTACTAGGTCCTAGTGGTGCTGGAAAAACAACCATTTTAAATATGTTAGGTGGTATGGATAACCCAACATCAGGAAATATTTTAGTTGATGGTAAAAACATTGCTAAATTTAAAGCCAAAGATTTATTACTATATAGAAGATATGATATTGGATTTGTCTTTCAATTTTATAATTTAATTCAAAACCTAACTACCTTAGAAAACGTTGAACTTGCTTGTCAATTATCTAAAAAAGCTTTTAAGCCAAAAGAAATATTAAAGCAAGTTGGTCTAGGACGTAGATTAAATAACTTCCCATCACAATTATCAGGTGGTGAGCAACAGCGTGTCGCTATCGCTAGAGCTATAGCTAAAAATCCTAAAATCTTACTATGTGATGAGCCAACCGGAGCCTTAGATAGTGATACAGGAAGTAAAATTTTAGAACTTTTAAAAACAGTTTGTGATAAATACCACATCACAACTATTGTAATCACTCATAACTCGTTGGTTGCCGAAGTAGCTCATAAAGTAATAACCGTTAAAAATGGTACTGTCACCAATGTAAAAATAAATGAAAATCCAAAAGATCCAAAAGAGATTGTGTGGTGATAATATGCTATTAAAAAATACCATTAGAAAATTAAAACATTCATTTGGAAGATACTTTTCCTTACTAATAATCGTTTTAATTGGTATTGGTTTTTATGCTGGAATCCAAAGCTCAGTTCCAAGCATCAAAAGAATCCAAAACGATTACTACGAAAACACCAATTTAATGGATTTAACAGTAAGAAGTACTCTAGGACTTACGGATGAAGACGTAAATGCTTTAAAAAAATTAGATACCGTTTCAGATGCCATTCCATCTTATTCAGCTTATGTCTTAAACGGTGAAGAAGCCATCAAAGTTCATGCCATAACCGAAAACATAAATCAATATGAATTAATTAGTGGTAGAAAACCTAAAAACGATAATGAATGTTTAGCTGATAGTGCATTTTATAAAGTTGGTGACACCATCAAAATAACCTCAGATGAAAGCGCCTTTAAAACCAAGGAATTTAAAGTTGTAGGAACAATCATTTCACCATTATATACCGGCACTAACTATGGATATACCAATATCGGAAACGGAAAACTTCACTCATATATTTATGTTCCTAAAACTGCATTCAATTTAGATACCTATACCGAAATATATATAACCGGTAAAAAAACAGAAGATGACATCCCGTATTCTAAGGCCTATGATGATTTCTTAGATGAATTAACAAACGAAGTAGAAAGCATTCAAAGTGAAAGAGAAGAAGCTAGATTAACCGAAGTAAAAGATGCTTTAATTAAATCAGCTATGCTAACAGGAAATACAAATGCAGAGATGACAGACTTAGATTCAAGCTGGTATATCACCGGCAGAAATGCGGAAGTAACCGGCTATAACACATTAGAAAATCAGTACTTCCAAGTAACAACCATCGCTACTATAATCCCATTAATATTTGTTTCAATTGTTTTCCTTATGACCTCAAACACTATGACTAGAATGATTACCGAAGAGCGAACTGAAATGGGTACATTTTCATCATTAGGAATATCTAACACCAGAATTACCTTAAACTATTTAGGATACGTTTTATCAGGAACAATCATTGGAGCAATTATCGGCTATTTAATAGGAACTATATTTATCCCACCGCTTGTCTATAATATCTTTCAGTTCCACATCCCAGATTTAGAATATTATTTTGATATAAATTTATTTACCGGCTGTTTACTTGTCGCTATTACTCTTATGACTATTGTTACTGTTTGGAATTGCCGTAAATCTTTAAAAGAAAAACCAGCTAACTTATTAAGACCAGAAAGTCCTAAAAGTGGTAAAACTATATTTTTAGAAAAAATAAAATTCTTCTGGTCTAAACTATCATTTTCTTCAAAAATCACCACGAGAAATATCTTCCGTTATAAAAAAAGAGTTTTTATGACTCTAATTGGTTCAGCTGGCTGTACTTTCTTAATCTTCATTGGCTTTGCCCTTAAAGATAGTATCAACGGAGTTGGTGATAAACAATATGGAGAACTATTCACATATGATAATATGATAGTTTTAAATAATAATGTCCAAACATCTCAAGACCTAACAGATATTAATGATAAAATTAAAAATCCATTATTATTTAATCAGTATTCATATGACTTAAAATATGGTGATGATGAATCATTATCAGTATATGTCGTTATCCCTGAAAATAATGGAGAAACTTTTGAAGACTATTTTAACTTACTAGATAATAAAACTGGTAATCATTTAACTTTAAATAATGATGGTGTTATCATTACCCCTAAAATAGCCGATAAACTAAATCTCGAAGTAGGGGACAACATAACTATTCAAAATGAAGATGCTGAAGAAAGAAAAATTAAAATAACTGGCATCGCCGAAAACTATATAAGTAATTATATATATATTTCTAAAGACTTATATAATAAAATATTTAATGAAGATATAACTTATAATGTGGTCGCATCCCAAAATAAAAAAGGCACTAAAGCTAAAGATATTTTAAATACAGGTAGTGTTATGACTGTTAACTTTTCAGATGATTTGAAAGAAAGCGCCAATAATGAAATCAAAGGTTTAAACAACATTGTCATATTAATTGTCGTTGTATCATCTCTATTGGCTTTAACCGTTTTATATAATTTAACTTCTATCAATATTAGTGAAAGACAAAGAGAAATAGCCACTTTAAAAGTCTTAGGATTTAATGGTAGAGAATCTAATGAATATATCTATAGAGAAACATTAGTTGTCGTTATTATTGGTATTATTATCGGTCTAATAATATCAGTACCACTTCACCGAGTAATTATTGGATTCATCGAATGCGATGACATCATGTTCTTAAAAGCAGTCAAAGTTTTAAGCTTTGTCTATGCGAGTGTTTTAACTTTAGTTTTCGCTCTTATCATGCAAGTAGTAACTTACTTTAAATTAAGAAAAGTTGATATGATCGAATCATTAAAATCAGTTGAATAAAAAGCTGAAGCTTATTTTACTTCAGTTTTTTGTTATAACTAATATTGACATGATAAATAATTTATAATATATTATTGTCGTAAATATTTCGAAGAAAGGAGGGTGATTAAGTATGAAAAATTTACATTTTAAAAGTAATGCAGAATTAATCATCTCTCCTAAAGGACACATTTTATATTCTTTATGATATTGTATTAATTCTGCATTATACAGATTTATTATAGAGGTGAAAAAATGATAATGAAATTAAATATAAATGATAGAGCTGCTCTAGCTATTAAAAATAATACTAAAAGAGTAGAAATTAGAGCAAATAAACAAAATAGCGACAATGATTATAGTACTTTAAAAGAAAATGATATTATAGAATTTACAAGTAATAATATAGGAAAATTTTACGCAAAAGTAAAAGAAGTAAATCATTATTCTTCATTAGAAGAATTATTTACTATGGAAGGAACTAAATATACGACATCATCCACTAATGATAAAGAAGAAGCAATTAAAAATGTTAATAAACTAGATGGTTATGAAGAAGCTATTCAAAAAAATGGAGTGTATGCTATTCATATACAGTATTTATATAGTGAAAATACTGTATGGGATGAATTATACGAAAAAGCAAAGGCTGTTAGAAATCCAAGAGATGTTTCTGGTTTAATTAGAGCCGGTCAAGTTGGTGCAGCCATACTTACTAAAAATCATAATATCTATACCGGTGTATGCATCGATACCGCTTCTACGTTGGGTATGTGTGGCGAGAGAAATGCCATTGCCAATATGATTACAAATGGTGAAAATGAAATTATTAAATTAGTGTGCGTTGATTCAAAAGGAAAAGCAGGTTCTCCATGTGGAGCTTGTCGTGAATACCTAATGCAATTAGATAAAAATAGCAAGAATATTGAAATATTAAAAAATGAGCAAACAAAAGAAATTGTTAGGTTAGAAGAATTAATTCCTGATTGGTGGGCCTACGATAGAGTATAATACTAAAAAGCTTACTTTTTATAGTAAGCTTTTAAAGTGCAATTAAAGTAATTTCCGTTGGATAAATCATTCCGCCATGATACCTTAAATAAAATCTGTAACTTTCATCCATTTCTTTAATCATCCTAGGAATTTGCCATACATCATCATTACTGTGATAAATAGAAAATAAAAGTTTAGGGTGCTCATTCATAATATGACCTTTAGCCCCCATCAAAGCCATTCGCTCAGAGCCCTCAATATCACTTTTAATAATTGTAATCTCTTCTTTTATATCATCATCTAACGTAACCATCTGAATAGGAATATCACCATTATCACTAACCTGTGTAGAAGATAATTCGCCATTTTCCTTTAAATACATTGTTCCGTTTTCTGCACCAGCGCCTTTTAATCTTAAATCTATATCTTCATAAGGTTTCAGGTTAGTCTTTAAATATTCAAAATTCTCTTTACTTATTTCATAGCAGTATATCTTATTATAACTATCAGTTCCATAATTTTTTATAAAAGATAAAGTACTATCACCAATATAAGCTCCCAAATCTACAAACACTTCCGTCTCACACTTTGGAATTAAATCCAAATCAAAATAATCATCATATAGATTTTGCATCACCGAAGCTAAATCCGTAAAATTCCAGTTATACCAATTATCTAAAGTCCCCAGCAACACCTTCTTAGATTGATAATCACATAAATTATCGTAAAGCCATATAAAATCATCGATATGATTTTTAAGTGTCTTGGCTTTTAATTCAAAAAATTCAAAATCCTTATTCTTAAAATCTAACTTACCCCAATACTAAAACTTATTGAAAAAATCTTCACAAGACTTTCTTGTCTTTTCATTTACAAGTAAAAAACGCTCTTTAATGTGATAAAAGATTTCTAATTCTTCTTTATCTTTTATATCATCTGTAAGCTCTTTAAACTTCTTATCAATTATATTCATCAAATCACCATTTAATTATATTCAGTATGGTGATTTTTATTTAACGTTTTTTATAAATTTTTTTCACTTCTTTCAAGAACCCAATCAATAGAGTATCCATAAGTTTTACAAATCTGAATTAAAAATGGACTTAAAATCAAAAAAATAATTTCCGACAATTTAAGATGAATACATTTACTTCTGTTCGGCAAAATGCTATAATGTATGTACGAAAGTAAATGGGTGATTTTATGAATAATGAAAAAACATTAATAGAATTTTTAGAAAAAAATAATGGCTATATTACTACTGCTGAATTAGTAGACCTTAATATTTATAAGTCACAAATTCAATTTTATATTGATAAAGGAATTATAGAAAAAGTTAGTCATGGTTTATACATGAGTACAAAAATTTTTAAAGATGAATATTATATTTTACAAAAAAACTATCCTAGTGCAATATTTTCTTATAATACAGCACTCCATATTTTAAACCTTACAAATAAGACACCATCTGTAATTGATATAACTGTACCAAGAAATAAAAAAGTTAGGGGAAATTATAATATTCATTATGTTTCAGAAAACTATTATGAAATAGGAATTATAAAAGCGACTAGTCCACTTGGTAATCCTGTTAAAGTATATAATGCCGAAAGATGTATTTGTGATATGTTAAGATCAGAAAAAGAATTTGATTTAGAACTCCAAAATAGAGTATTAGATTATTACTTTAGTAGTAAAGATAAAAATATTGAGTTATTGTTAGAATATGCTAAAATTTTTAATATTTATGAAAAGGTTAATACAATTGTAGAGGTTATGATGAAATGGTAGATATAACTGATATAAAAAGATTAGCAAAAGAAATAGAAAATAAATATAATCTTAATTATTACGAAATATTACAAAGATATATGTTTGAAAGAGTATTAGAAAGAATCTCTGTATCTCGTTATCAAGATAATTTTATCTTAAAAGGTGGATTATTACTATCTGCTATGTTTGGTATTGGTAATAGAATGACTAAAGATATGGATGCTACAATTACGGGGATAGACGTATCAAAAAATAAAATGTTAAAAGTATTAAACGAAATATTAAGTATTAATTTAAAAGATGGTGTTAAATTTGATGTAGTAGATATAACTGATATTAGAGAAGATGATGAGTATGGTGGAAATAAATATCATATTGTAGGTAAATTACAAAGTTTAAAGGTTAATTTAGAAATTGATATATCTACAGGTGATAAAGTCACACCGAGAGAATTAAAATATAAATATCCTTTAATATTTGAAGATAGAACAATAATAATCAGTAGTTATAATATTGAAACAATATTAGCGGAAAAAATTGAAACAGTATTAAGACGTGGTGTATTTAATAGTAGAATGAAAGACTTTTATGATATATATTATTTCTTAACTAAATTAAGAAAAGAGATAGATATAAATATTTTAAAAGAAGCTGTGAATCATACATTTACTAAAAGGAATTCGTTTGAATATTTAAATGACTATGAACAAATTATAGATTCTATAATTGGCAATGAAAGATTAGAAAAATTATGGAATATTTATAGTAATAAGTATAAATACGCTAATGGTATAAATATTAATGAAATATTAAATTTATTGAAAGATATAATCAAAAAATTAAATTTAGAGGAATTTAAAAGAGAATATGATATCAATGTTTAGATATATGACTAGTTTAAAGGCAATTTATGTAAGCCCTAATTGGACAACCGCTAATGCTGATACAACCACTATATTTGCAAATAGTGGAGTATCATCAGTAACAACAGGCCAGTGTTAATAGAAAAATGTAATAGATAAAATATAAAAATTTACACAAAAATTACATATTCACTAGTAAACACATAGTTATATATGATAAAATGCTTTTGGAGGTATTTATGATAAAAGCAAATGATTTAAAAAAACAGTTTATTAAACAAAAAAACAAACGAGAAAAAGAAGTATTTTATGCCGACAATGGAATTTCCTTTGAAGCAAATGATGGTGAAATTATTGGTATATTGGGACCTAATGGAGCCGGTAAAACAACCTTACTTAGAATGATTGCTGGTATATTAGAACCAACCGAAGGAACCATTGAATTTGATGGCCTAAATTATAAAAATAATGAAATAGAAATTAAGGAAAATATTGCCTATCTTTCAGGTAATACCAAATTATATGATACATTATCAACCTATGAATTACTTAAAATGTGTGCGGAAATTTACGGAATAGATGATAAAAAAGCCGAAGAAAGAATTAAAGAAATAACAGATATTTTAGATATGCAAAACTTCTTAAATAGTAAAATAGGCAGCCTTTCAACTGGCCAAACCCAAAGGGTAAATATTGCTAGATGTCTAGTTCATGATCCTAAATATTATATTTTAGATGAAGCTACAACTGGACTAGATATCATCTCTAGTCAAATAATCTTAGATTTTATAAAAAGAGAAAAAGAAAGAGGGAAGACCATCCTTTATTCAACCCATTACATGGAAGAAGCTGAAAACATCTGTGATAGAGTAATCATGATTAATAAAGGTGTTGTCATAAACTCAGGTACACCTTCAAAAATAAAAGAAGATACCAATACCACTAACTTAAGAGATGCCTTTTTCGCTATGATTGGGGGTGTAACAAATGAAGAGTAATCTATGGAATATACTTAAAAAAGAACTTAGAGAACTATTTAGAGATAAAAAATCACTATCCATGATGCTTATCATTCCAATATTTATACCATTAATTATGCTTGGTATGTCAGCACTATTTGAATCACAAACCGAAAAAGATATTAATGAATATAACACTATTGGTTTTGCTTATAATTTATCAGAAGCAGAAAAAAATATTGCCAAAGAAATGGACATCAAAGTAGTTGAGGGTAAAGAAGATGAACTAAAAGAAAAATACGAAAATGGTGAAATCAATCTTTATGTAACAAAGGATGAAAATAAATATACTTTAAATATCGATTCATCAGATAACACAGCATATGCCCAAAATTTAACCGAACAATATTTTAATGCCTATAAAAGTTACTTGCAGCAAAACTATCTAACCCAAAACGGTGTTGATGCGGATAGTGTCTTAAACATCATTACCGTAGAAGAAAAAGCTTTAGAACAAGATAATTACTTTGCCGACTTCATCAAAAATTATGCCTTTTTATTCGTTATCATGGCTATAACAGTATCTGCGACTTATCCAGCAACCGACACAACAGCCGGCGAAAAAGAAAGAGGAACATTAGAAACATTATTAACCTTCCCAATTAAAAGTAAAGATATTATTCTAGGAAAGTTTTTGGGAGTAACCTTATCATCAATCATAACTGGTGTGATAAGTTTCATTCTAGCTATCATTTCCTTAGTCATTGCCGAGAATATGTTCTCAATATATGATGGCTTAGATATTATGTTCACACCGCTTAGTATTGTTATGGCCTTCATTATCATCATCGTATATTCATTCTTTATTAGTGGATTATGTATCTCAATCGCAAGTACATGTAAAACATTTAAAGAAGCTCAAAGTGCCTTAACTCCACTAACATTCATATCATTATTCCCAGGTATGATTGCCTTTATGATAAACATTACAACAACCCCATTGTTATCAGTAGTACCGTTTTTAAATTACTCATTAATCTTTACTGATATAAATGCCGGTAACGTAAACTGGCTAAACATTGCCTTAATGATTATATCAACCTTTATTTATATAGCAATAGTACTAGGATACATCATTAAGCAATATAAATCAGAAAAAGTATTATTTTCAAAATAAGTAGGTTCAAATGAATCTACTTTTTTTTTGTTTAAAAGGAAATAACAACGTTTTGTCGTATATTAATATATGAAGAAAGGTTTAGTAATAACCCAATTAAATATTATTACTTACGACATTTCTTACGGCATTTCTTATGACATTTCTTACGACATTAATAGAAAGTAAAAAAAGGTGATTATTTATGTTAGATGTAATTGAAGATACTAGAAATGAATTAAAAATTAAATTAGCAGATAAATTTGAACAAGAAGTTATTGCTTTTTTAAACACTGCTGGTGGAAATATCTTTATTGGTGTAAATGATAAAGGAAATATAATAGGAATAAATGGTGACATAGATTTACTTCAAAGAAAAATAAAAGATAGAATTGTACTAAGCAGTAAAAAGTTATTAGAAAATATAAATCAACAATTAGTCTTGATATAAAAATCAAGGACTTTTTAATTTTAGTATAATATAATTACACTATTTTTATATGTAACAACAAACCAAGAAACATATCAAGATAAATCCAATAAAATTTTTAAAATTACATTAATTGTAACATTATTAATTTATATTTACCTCTTTATTAGGAATTATAAAGCATTAGAAAAAGCTTCTTGTCATGAAAAAAGATTATATGAAATAAGATTGTTAGGGAGTAGTTTTTTAATTGCTGGCATATTACTTTTAATATATTTTCAAAATTATCAAGACCATTTTGACAATTCCTAAACATTATAATTTTTTTCAATTAGATGTTTTTGAAGATGCTTCAGTGAGAGGGTTTCCGTTTTAAACCTATTAAGTTACATATTAATACAGAAATATGCTTTTAAATAAAATTATGTTATAATACATTCAAAAGGAGAAATATCATGGAAAGAGTAGTTTATGTTACAGGAAACAAATATAAAGTAGAACTAGCTGAAAATATTTTAAATCCGCTAGGAATTGAAGTGGTAGCCAAAAAAATTGAATGCCCAGAAATTCAAGCAGACACTATTGAAGAAGTTTCAATGTACTCATCACAATATGCCAGTAATTTTTTACAAGAATCAACTTTAAAAAATGATTCTGGATTGGTTATTCCCGCACTAAATAACTTTCCTTCAGCTTATACAAAATATGTTGAAGAAACAATAGGCGAAGATGGAATATTAAAACTTATGGAAGGTATCGAAAATAGAGAAGCCTATTTTATAGAGTCACTAGCCTATACAGAATATGGTAAAGATCCAGTAGTTTTTGTTTCCAAAACCAAAGGAACGATTGCTAAAGAAAAAAAGGGAACAAATGGCTGGAGTTGGGATTTTATTTTTATTCCAGAAGGACAGACGAAAACCCTAGCTGAATTTCCAGATGACGAAAAATGGAAACTTTGGGATGATAGCGGATACACAAAATTTGCCGAATACTTAAAAAAATAAAAAATTTGAAATGAAATTTTATAGTACAATTTATTGATACCGTTGGAAAATAATTGTAGAATATGACAAATTATTTGAATTATATTTTACTTAATACGTTTTGGAGGAAGGGACCTTATTTTATCACTCTCTATCTTTTTGTGTCTATATATCTATACTAACACCAGAATATATAAAATAAGATTATTAGAAAATAGTTTTTTAATTGCTGGTATATTACTTTTAATATATTTTCAAACTCATCAAAGCTCATTTGTTGGTTCCCCCAACATTATAATTTTTTTTAAAAATGGCTGGGGTTCTATTGACAAATATTTAAAATATAGTATAATTTATATTGTCTACTAATTGCGGATGTAGTTCAATGGTAGAACCCCAGCCTTCCAAGCTGATTACGGGAGTTCGATTCTCCTCATCCGCTCCATTGAAATTTAAACTCACACATTTAAGTGTGGGTTTTTATTATATAAAATAACTTTGACCTCTGTAGTCAGTATAATATCTAGTCTAATTATAAATACTTATATCAGAAGTTGACATACAAAAATAGCACATGATAAAATTCTACTAGATTATAAGGAGAATACAAAATGAATCAAGAAAAGAAATACTATATATTTGAAATGAATGGAGTAATATTACAAGTAATATCAATTATAATTTTAATAGTTATGATAATTTTAACAGCTTATTTATCAGATGGAATTTTCATGACTAATAAAGATTTAGAACTTATATTTTTACTCATCATTCCATATCTTATCCTGCACGAACTCTTGCACAGCCTAGCTTACGTTATTAATGGAGCCAAATTCAAAAACATTACCTATGGTGCTCATCTAGAAAAGGGGATATTATGTTGTTTATGTAAACAAAATATCAGTAAAAGAAATATTTTAATTTCTTTATTATTCCCATTCGTCATAATTGGAGTTATTACTTATATCATAGGAACTCTTACAAACAATATTGTATTAATTTGGTTGTCCATTTTAAATATATCAGGATGTTCAGCTGACTTAATCATGTTTTTTGAACTGTTAAAATTAAAAGACTTTGAATACTCCGAATATGATAATCCAGTAGCATTCGGTCTATATACAAGTAAAAACTTAAGTAAAACAAAACTTTTTGGACTCAAATATATTGGAGAAACAAAAGCCCTAGAAAAAAATAACATGAAAAAAATTAGTATTAGTAAATTCAGTATAATCACTTTTATTATTTTTATCATCTTGGGAATATGGCTTATATTTTTAACATAACAAGGTTATCAAAAGATAATCTTTTTTTGTAAATTTTTTCCAAAAACAAAAAAATTGTTTAAAAGAACGTTTGTTCGTGATAAAATATAATTGGTGATATAAATGGAGAAGACATATATATGTATCGATTTAAAAAGTTTTTATGCTTCGGTAGAATGCGTGGAAAGAGGATTAGACCCTTTAAAAACAAACCTCGTTGTTGCCGATGAAGAAAGAACCGAAAAAACTATCTGTCTAGCTGTAAGTCCTTCTTTAAAGCAGTATGGAATAGGTGGTAGAGCTAGACTGTTTGAAGTCATCGAAAAAGTAAAAGAAGTAAATAAAATAAGAAAAAAACAAAATAGTTATAAACCTTTTACTGGTAAATCATCTAATGATGATGAATTAAAAAAAGATAAAACAAAAGAATTGTCTTTCATAATCGCCAAACCAAGAATGGCTCATTATATAGATACCTCGGCTAAAATCTACAGTATATATCTAAAATATCTATCCAGTGATGATATATTTGTCTATTCCATCGATGAAATATTTGCTGACATAACTAATTATTTAAAATATTATAAACTCACTCCTAAAGAACTTGTCACCAAAATAATTAATGATGTTTATAAACAAACAGGCATTACAGCTACAGCTGGTATAGGAACCAATTTATTTCTAGCTAAGGTCGCCATGGATGTTGTAGCAAAACATACTAAACCTAATAAATATGGTGTTAGAATCGCTGAACTTGATGAAATTTCTTATCGAAAACAAATGTGGCATCATAAGCCAATTACCGATGTTTGGAGGGTAGGTAAAGGAATCGCTAGTAGATTAGAAAAGTATGGTATCTATACCATGGGTGATATTGCTAGATGTTCAATCAAAAATGAAGACTTACTTTATAAACTATTTGGTGTAAACGCTGAACTTTTAATCGACCATGCTTGGGGCTGGGAACCATGCACAATAGAATCTATAAAATCTTATACTCCGGATGTTAAAAGCATAACCTCAGGTCAAGTCCTAGATTGTCCTTATGACTATCAAAAAACAAAACTAGTTGTCTGTGAAATGGCTGATTCACTTGCCCTAGACCTTACCGCCAAAAGCCTTGTCACAGATAAATTAACCTTAACTCTCGGCTATGACATTCAAAATATAAATAATAACTACGAAGGCGAAATAACCACTGACTTTTATGGTAGGAAAATACCCAAACACGCTCATGGTACCATCACCCTAGATCATAAAACATCATCATCCAAAATAATTATGAATGCTTTAGTCAAACTTTATGATAAAATCATCAATCCTAAACTACTAATCAAAAGAATTAATTTAACCGCCATCGATGTAACAAGTGAAGAATTAGAAACAGGTAAAATAAGATACCACCAACTAGATTTATTTTCAGATGCTGAAAAACAAAATAACCTTTTAGAAACTGAAAAAAGGGCAGAGGTAAAAGAAAGAAAACTTCAAGGCACTCTTTTAAACATCAAAGAAAAATATGGCAAAAACTCCATCTTAAAATTAATGGACATAGAAGAAGCTGCCACCACCAAAACAAGAAATGAACAAATAGGAGGTCACCATGCCTAACTACGATGATATTATAAACTTACCTCATCATATATCTAAAAAAAGAAAACCCATGTCCCTTAAAAATCGTTCCGCCCAGTTCGCACCTTTTTCTGCTTTAAAAGGTTACCAAGAAAAAATAAATGAAATTGCTAAACTAAATGATAGCTCAAACAAAAAAATGAATGATATAATAAATATTGATGATGACAAATTAAATAAAAACGAAAAGGAGTATATCGATGAAAATACCAAAACTAAAATTTAGAAAAATGTCACTAGAAGAAAACATAGAACTTATAAAATGGGCCTACTATGAAAATGACGATTTATTTAATATTCATAATTTCACTATCAAATATTTTCCTGAATTAGAAAACCTAGACAAAAATCTTTCAAAAGAAGAAATAAACAAAATAATTGAAAGAATAGTTAAAGAAAGTTATGAAAAACATCAAGACAAAATAGAAAAAGAAATTCAAAGATATAATGCATTATGGCAGTCATACAATGACCTTTATTTTAGAAATTTATCTAACTACTTAAATATAAGCTGGCCAAATAACATAGACATAATTGAGGGAAGAGTAGGTCTAATACCCGTATTTCCAAGATATTTAGATAGTTTTAGTTTTTCTGTTTCAACTAATATGAACGACCAGCAATTAATAGAAACATGTGCTCATGAAACATTACACTTCTTATGGTTTGAAAAATGGAAACGCACATACCCAGGAACACCAAGAGAAGAATTTGAATCACCATACATCACATGGCAGTATAGTGAAATGGTAACCGATCCAATCTTAAATAACAAACCATTTTCAGATATATTTGATTTTAAAGAAAGAGGCTATGCTAACTTTTACGAAATGTATGATGGTGAAACATCAGTAATGGATAAACTAAGAAAAATTTATAGCACAAACATTTCCGTAGAAGAAAAAATCAAAAGTGGTTTTGACTATATAACAAACCTCTTAAACCCAAAAAGCAAATCAAAATAGTTCTGATTTATTAAATTTTAATTTTAGATTATTCAAATATACCCATTTGAGTTCCGGTAAAATTTTAAAGAAGGAATAAAAAAGATGAATCCTGTGGGAAAGAATTCATCTTTTTGCTTTAAAAATAAGGGAAAATCATTCCAAATTTAGTATAATTAAATTGGTAAAACTATTTTATTACTAAACAAAAAATAAGGAGGTCTTTCCATGAATAATTTTACTACAAATACATATGAAATGAAAAGAGAAATTTTAAATTTTTCAAAAAAAGTTTCATTTGGTACAAATAAAGTAACAACAAAATTCATAATGGATATGCAATACGGACTTTCTAAAAGTCAAAGTTGTTTGATATCTAATATATCACGTGCTTTAGATGAAAGAGTTAAGTTAAAAAATACGATTGAACGATTATGTGATAATTTAATTAGATTAAGTGATGAAGATAAAAATAAAATTAAAGATAACTACTTTAATGAAATAAAGAAATATTTTGGAGATAATATCATAGCTGTATTTGATGATAGTGATATATCAAAAAGATACGGAAAAAAATTTGAGGATTTAGATAGAGTAATAGATGCATCAGATACAGATAAAAAAGTAGTTAATGGCAAAAAATGTGATATGGTATTTGATAGAGGTTATGATGATAACAAAATAATAGAATACATAGATAAAAATGGTAATAATTTTGTCATAAGAATGAATGATAGAAGAAATTTTATCTTTAAAAATAAAAAGAAAAATGCTTATAAAGAGGCATTAAAAAGGAAAGACAAAGTAAAGAAGGAACTGTGGTTTGAAAGCAAAAAATACGAAGTAAGTGTATCGCATTCAAAGGTAACATTACCGAGTAATAAAAAAGATTATGAGTTAGTATTTGTTTATGGACTGTCAGAAGAAAGGCCACTGATATTATTAACCAATAGAAGTATACATTCAAAAGAGGATGTAATAAAAGTAGTAAGGCTATATTTTTACAGATGGCGTGTAGAAGAATATTTTAGAAGTAAAAAGCAAGAATATGAGTTTGAAAACATGCGAGTAAGGACATTAAAAGCAATGAATAATTTGAACTTAATGCTTATGATACATATGGGACACTTAAGTATGCTTATAGAAAATATGGATAAAAAATTACTTACTATAAAAATAATAGAAAGTAGTAAATCAATAAGGAATAAAAAAATGGCAAGAAGTTGAAGTAAGAAGCAATTTTAAACAGTTAGAATTAAAGCTTTAAAATAATTAAATAATGAAATATTAAAAAAAGGACATGAATAAAGATTAAAAAACCGAAACTCAAAGGTTTTCACTGTTGTGAGAACTGTTTTTTTGTGTTATACTGATGATAGTATTGGAGGGGTATTATGGAAAAAAATAAGGAGTTTTCTTCAACTCATGATATTGATTATAAGAAGTATAAGGAGTTTGCATTAGGTTATGCTTCTACTAGAAAATTTAATATTGTTTTTATGCTTATTATTTTATTTTTACTAATTCTTTACATGTTTATGAAGAGTTATATATTGGTAATAATATTTTGTATTGTAATAGTAATTTTTATGTTTGTAATAAATGGCAATTATAAACGGCACTATAAGAAAATGAAGAATTTGAATAATGGTGAGAGTGTAAAACAATCTGTCAAAATCAGTGATGGTAATATTGTTTTAACTTCACAAAAAGCAAATGTTTCTAGTTATAAACTTGAACAAATAATAGAAATAGCTGAAACTGAAAATTTATTTATTTTGAAATTTAAGCATAACAAGGGAATTACTGTTGATAAAGGTACTTTAACTGGTGGAAGTAAGGAAGAATTTATAGAATATTTGTATGAAAATTGTAGTAATTTAAAGTCTAAGAAAGTTGTTCAAAGTAAAAAACGGATTGCTATGATAAAAATTTTCTTGGGAATTTATTTACTTATTTGTGTGCTTGCTGTTATATTTTTATTGCTTGATAATATCAAAATGAAACAGTATGCAGAGATGTTGGAAGATCAGGGGTATAATACTTACGCCCAAAATGAAATAAGAGCTGGTGCTAATTTTAATATTATGGCTGCCACTAGTAATAATAGTAGCGTTTTATATGTTTATGATTTACATACGGAAAATTTGGCAAAGCATAATTTAGACCGTTGGGCTAGTTTAGAGTCTGATGAGAATATGAAGGATGAATACATTGTAGCTGATGAGGCGGACTATAAAAAGTATGTAATAGATGATTTTGGTAAATATGTTGTTTTAATTAGAAAGAATAATTATGTCTTTTATGGGACTAGTAATTACTTTGATAAAGATGAACTTGATGATATGGTAAGTGTTATAGATGATTAATGTTAAGAAAAATTGCGCATTTTCCATTAAAAATTGGTAGATTAAATTTCAGTTAAATTATAAAATGTCTTGTGAAAGGAGAGTTTATGAGTTTAGGAAATAAGATAGCAGATTTAAGAAAAAAAGAAAATCTTTCACAAGAAAAATTGGCTGAAAGATTAGGGGTTACTAGACAGACCGTTTCTAAATGGGAACTTGGAGAAACAGCTCCCGATATTTTGCAAGCCAAAGAGTTATCAAAAATATTTAATGTCAGTTTAGATGAACTAACTGATAATGATATTAAGAATGTATTAGAGGCAAAAGTTAGTAATACAGAGAAGTTAGCTGGAATGATAATTAAAATACTTAAAATTATCGGTATTATTGCAATTATTTATTTAGTACTTATGATTATAGCTGTTGTTTTATTTACGGTATTTCCAGAAGAACATAGTAGTACGAATGTGAAAACGATATCAGCTACCTTGGACTGCAGGGTAGAAGATAAAGATTATACTATTTCGATTGGAGAAGGAAATTATTTCGATTGCCCAAATTGTAGTAAAGATATGGAAATATATTTAAAGGATATTACCGATTGGGCAAATATAGATCATAGTGTAGAGAATATCAAGAAGTATTTTGAAGATAATGGTGGTTCTTGTGAATAATAAAAGAATATCAGTCTTTTGGATTGATATTTTTATTTTTATATTCATCTTTTAATATTTGATTTATTTCTTCGGGACTTTCTTTACAACCATTATTTAACCATTTTTTGATAATGGCATTTAAACCAGTCATGAAAAATTCAATGTGATAATCTATGAATTTATCATCATATAAAGTTTTAGATAAATTGGTGTCATACTGTTCGATGATGAAATGTTTGTCTTTATTTAGTTTAAAGTAGGTTTTGCAAAGTATTTGATTATCTTTAATATGTTTGAAAATTTTTAAGTAATCATTAGAATTATATTTTAATAACCTTTCATCTCTATATAATTTTCCGACATCGGTTTCAAGTTTCTTTGCAATTTTATCAGCTAGGTCATATATGTCGATGTAATTAGCATAAAAAAGTTGATCTATTTAATTTGGCCCTTTTACAAATATCGGTAACGGAAATTTCGTCAATATCTTTCTTAATAGATTCTAAAAACACCAAAACCTTAACCTGCACAGCCGAAGGCACATCATCTAATATTAAAACAAAATCAAACCCAGAAATAAAAGTTAATAATAAAAAAATAAAAGATATGGTATTCACTGTTAATATGATTTTCCCAGAAGACCTTTTAGATCAAAGACAAAATTACGTTAATATAATAAGACAAACTAAACCATATATGAGTGCCAGCATCACTGACAAAGGAATTAGATTTGTAACCAAAGAACATGGTGGTAACTTTATAGGCATCGATACCACTCAAGATATAACCATCTCAGAATTAAAACAAGTTTTAGAAGTGCAAGGCTATACATGTAAATAAAAGACAATTCTAAATCCTAGAATTGTCTTTTTAATTAATCTCATCAATAATTTCTAACCCAGTCATTTCACACGGAATATTAAATCTTTTTATATAACTTTTATCAAAATCTTTAAAATTGTTCATTCCAATATCATACACCTGCATATCCACACCGTGTAACTTAAGAACAAAAACACTTTCCTTTGTATAAGCGCCGTAAGGATAAGCAAAAACCTTTAAATCTTGTTTTCCTAAATGCTTTTCAATTTCTTGATATGATTTTTGGACATCATCTTTAAGCTCTCTAACTGGTAGTCTATCGTAAAACACATGTTTCGTACTATGACTAAAAATCTCTACTAAACCACTTTCATACATAATTTCACACTGCCTCCAAGTCAAATACTTTTTCCCATCTATTTTCTTTCCAATATTATCCGTAACTATAAAAATAGATGCCTTCACATTATACTTTTCTAAAATTGGAAAAATATATTTGTAATTACTGTAATATCCATCATCAAAAGTAATTAAAATCGGTTTATCAGGAAGCTCCTTCTTCCCGTTATAAGCATCATTCAAATCTTTAAATGATAAAAAAGTATAATCATTATCTAATAATGTTTTAATATTTTCTTCAAAACTTAAAGGTGTATTTATATAATTAAAATCATCCGGATCTTCATCAGGAACTGTCATCACAAAATCGTGATATAAAAGTATTGGAATATCTTTATTTTCTCTTTTGTCTTTCTTTAAACAAATAACTCCAATAACAATAATTAAAACAAGAATAATTAATATAACTATCTTTTTCATAATCATCACCACTTTATCATATTCAAACCCTTACAAATAGTAACCATCCTTTTCCCAGCCTCATAAGATACAGTAAAGGTGATAGAATGATTATAGTATTAATTATTTCACTTTTGTATCTTGTATTTGCTATATGTATTAATCTAAATTGGATTCAAGATATTGCCTGCTATTTTGGTTATCCTATAGCCATATATCTTGTAACCTTTGTCGCTTTAATACCAGGTTTTATTTATGTATTCACACTCTTAAGTATTCTTCTAGAAAAAAACAAAAGAAAAACCTGCACAAAACAAGAATGCGATGTAACCGTATTAGTACCAATATATAATGCTAAAAAAACCATCAAAAAAACCATCGAATCTATTACATGTCAAAAATATCATGGAAACATACACATAATCGCTATAGACGATGGCTCGGCCGACGAATCATTAGAACTATTAAAGAAAATAAACTGTGATAATCAAATAACTATATTAGAAACAAAACATAGAGGAAAATCATATGCCTTAAACGAAGGATTAAAACATGTCCAAACAGATTATGTCATCACCGTAGATAGCGACACCACACTTCATCCACTAGCCATAAAAAACATCATGGATAAACTAGTAAATTCTGATAAAAACATCGTCGCCACTGCTGGTCTTATATTTGTCAAAAACGATCAAACAAGCTTTGTCACTAAACTCCAGCAGTGGGATTACACCTTAGGAATATTTGGCGTAAAACTATATCAAGGAAGCTATCATTCTACTTTAGTAGCCCAAGGTGCTTTCAGTGCCTATAAAACAAAACAAATAAAAGAAATAGGTGGTTGGAGGCCATGCGTTGGCGAAGATATCGTCCTAACATGGAACCTACTATCAAAAGGTTATCAAACAAACTTTGCCAAAAACGCTGTTGCCTTTACCGAAGCCCCAGACACTTTCAAAGGACTATTTAGGCAAAGACAAAGATGGGCGAGAGGTATGATTGAAGCCTTTAAACAAACAAAAATCATAACCTCAAAAAAACTAAACTTAAAATCAAAATTTTTAATGTGCATGAATATATTTTTCCCATTTGTCGACTTCGCACTCTTAATCTTTATTCCTCTAGGACTCATCTTCTTACTATTCCATAATAATTTATTCATAGGCCTTCTAACTCTATTAGTAATATTACTTGGTATGATATTATGCTTAGTTATAGAAATAAAAAGACAAAATGTATTGAGAGAAATAGACTGTAAATTAGAAAAAAGAAGCATACTTGCGTTCATTTTTTATGCACTCTTTTATGCCTTTATTCTCGCACCGTTTTGTCTAACTGGATATATTAAAGAATTAGTAAATACTAAAAAAGAATGGTAATAACATAGATTACAAAGTGAAAAGAATAACCAGAAGAAAACCAAACATTTCCTCTGGTTTTATTATAATGAAACCGTAAAAAATCAGAAAACCAAAAGTTTTACGGCTACAACCGTAAAACTTGACAAAGACCATCTTGAAATATATAATGTAAATAGAGGTGAAAAATATGCTGATTAGAGAAGAGTATTTGCAAAAATTAATAGATAGTAAAGATTTAAATTTAATTAAAGTGATTACTGGAGTTAGAAGAAGTGGTAAGAGTACTTTATTATTGCAATACAAAGATTATTTATTATCTCAAAATATAAAAGAAAAAGACATCATCTATATGAATTTTGAAAGTGCTGAATGGTATGAAATAAAAGACTATAATGACTTATATAAAAACATTACATCCAAAATAACAGATGGTAATAAAAAATATATTTTATTAGATGAAGTTCAAAATGTAGTCGGTTGGGAAAAAGCTGTAAATTCATTATTAGTCGATACAAACTCGGACATATACATAACAGGTTCCAATGCCTATCTTTTATCAAGTGAATTAACAACTTTACTAGCAGGAAGAGTATTAACTATTAAAATATATCCTTTCTCATTCAAAGAGTTTATGGCTACATACCCATTTAAAAACGATGAAGATAAATATGATAGATTTGATAAATATCTAAAATATGGTGGTATGCCAATGCTCGTAAACATGAATGATAATGAACAGTTAATAATAAATTACTTAAACGATTTAAAAGAAGTAGTATTAAAAAAAGATGTAATCAGTAGAAATAACATAAAAGACATTGTTTTCTTAGACAATTTAATTAAATACATGGCCTCTGTTATTGGTAATCTTACAACCCCTAATGCCATCGCTGAATTTATGAAAAAAAACGGTAGTAATATTACAAATGAAACTGTAGACTCATACTTAAAAATGCTGGAAAATGCTTATTTCTTATATAGAGTACCTAGATATGAATTAAAAAAGAAACAATTATTAAAAACCCAGGGGAAATATTATTTTATCGATAATGGTTTAAAAAATATAATTGATGGAATAACTCATTATGATAGTGGTAGTAGCTATGAAAACTTAGTGTACATTGAGCTTCTTCGTAGAGGCTACGAAGTATATGTTGGACAGTATAATGATATAGAAATAGACTTTATAGCCATAAAACCTAATGAAAGAATTTATTATCAAGTATCGAGAAGTATCATGGATGAAAAAGTAGAAGAAAGAGAAAAAAAATCACTACTTGCTATAAATGATAACTATAAAAAAGTAATTTTAACTATGGACCGTGTTAAAAATAAACAAATAGAAGGCATAGAAGTTGTGAATATTATAGACTTTTTACTAGATTAAACGTTCAAAATTAATGAACGTTTTTTAATTAAACTTGAACCAAAACCAAGGATAATATATAATTTTATTAAAGAACTAAAATTTATTTTAGGAGGTGGTGAAGATGAGAAGATTATGCGTATAAGTTAGGCATAAACTTTGATTATGCCGAATAAAGGAGGCATAATATGTTTGAAGTAAAAAAATTAAATATAAAAATAAATGATAGATATATAATAAAAGATTTTTCTTTAACTTTAAATCCTAAAGATAAACTCGCCATCATTGGCGAAGAGGGAAATGGTAAATCAACTCTTTTAAAATCATTGTTAGGCATATGTGAGTATGCAGAAATCACAGGAAGTATAAATTCGAAAAATTATAGGATTGGTTATTTAAAACAATCGATGACTGAAGAAGACATAAATAAAAAAGTATATGATTTTCTATTTAAAGATGAAACCGACTATTATGAAAAAATAAATAAGCTTTATAAAAATCTAGATAAAATTAATCTAAATGATGATATACTAAATCAGACTATCACAACCTTATCCGGTGGCGAGAAAGTAAAAATAAATATTTTAAAACTATTATTAGATGAATATGATATCTTATTCTTAGATGAACCAACCAACGATTTAGACATCGAAACTCTAACCTGGTTAGAAAACTTTATTAAAAATGAAAATAAACCAATAATTTATGTATCTCATGATGAAACATTATTATCCAAAACAGCTAATATGATCTTACACCTAGAACAAATAAAAAAGAAAACAGATTGCCGTCACACATTATTGAAAATAGATTATGACACATACGTTGAAAAAAGAATAAAAAAGATAGAAAAACAATCACAAGTAGCTAAAAACGAAAAAACAAAATTTAACAAACAACAAGAAAAATTAAAAAAGGTCATGCAGAAAGTTGAATATCAGCAAAACACAATCTCTAGGAAAGACCCACATGGAGCAAGACTTCTAAAAAAGAAAATGCATTCGTTAAAATCGGTAGAAAGTAAATTAAATAACGTAAAACTAACCGAAATGCCAGATGTAGAAGAAAACATTAACTTCTTCTTTGAAAAAGTAGAAATACCAAAAACCAAGCAAATAATAGACTTAGATATACCAGTCCTTAAATCAGAAGATAAAGTACTAGCTAAAAACATCAAACTAAATATTATAGGAAATACTCACACATGTATTATTGGTAAAAATGGAACAGGTAAATCAACACTCATAAAAATCATTTATGAACAATTAAAAACACGCCCTGATATCAAACCAGGATATATGCCACAAACCTATGAAGATATCTTAAATAACTATAAAAATGTTTTAGATTTTATATGTCCAAACTCAGATAAAGTCCAAATTACAAAAGCTAGAATGTATTTAGGTAATATGAAATTTACAAGAGAAGAAATGAATAGTGAAATCAAAAATTTAAGCAATGGAACTAAAGCTAAATTATTTTTAATAAAATTAGTTTTAGATGAATGCAATATCTTAATTTTAGATGAACCAACTAGAAATGTCAGCCCACTTTCTAATCCTGTAATTAGAAAAGTATTAAGAGAATATAACGGAACCATCATAAGTGTTTCTCATGATAGAAAATATATTGAAGAAGTAATAGATACTTTATATATTTTAACTAAAGATGGCTTAACTATGGTGAATAATGATAAAAATTAACCAAAAAAACGTATATGAAATAAATTAAGAATAGATTGGAGACATATTTATGTATAATGGCCAAAGTAAATAAATAATAACAACAAGCGACCTAGCAAACTTTTTAAAATTATGTAATCATCATTTAATCCAAAAATATGGTATAGATTTAATTGGTGTGTTACAGTTAGATATAGAAGAAAATACAACTGAAATTTTAATGATGTTATTAATGCAATTTGAAGATGTAAAAGAAATAATAAAACAATATGAATTATATGATATAATTTATGACTTTATTGATGAATTTCAAAAAACAAAAATTTACAAATTATCTATAGAGGATTTAAGCATTACTCTACACAAAGGAGAACAAATAGAAAATTTAGATTCTCTTTTAACTGAAAAGCAACTAGAACAAATATTTAAAGCCTTAGAACATAATATGTATTTATATGAAAAATTATATAAAGATAAGGTGTTTATTATTGATAGTAGTATTGGAAAAAAAGCCAAAGTAACTATTTCTTCAACTAGACTTTTTCACATATTAGGTCTAGAAGAAAAAGTCATCAAAGCCAATATGCAAGAATTTGAAAGTGTTTTCAATCACTCTGATAATATAAAATCATTAATGACTGATAGAAAAGATTTATTTACTGTCTTAGAAAAAATACTAGCAAATGAAACTAGAATTATAAATGCAGTTTTAGAAGGAAAACTAAATCATACCTTTAACTTTCCAAAAATAGAAATGAAAAATTATGCATTTGAAAGAATGGGAATGTTAGAACATTCTTCTGGCGTTGTATTTTATGATAAAACAATTGATACATCACTAGAAGCCAAGACTTCTCATTTAAAATCAGATTTGTTTTTGCTAAACGATTTCATTAGAAATTATGATTTAGATTTTGTATTTTCAGCTTATAGACCATATAAATTTAGTAGAAACTTTTCTATGATTAATAAAAAAACTAACATACAAAATAATTTACCAACATCAGATGCTGAAAGCCTATTTATCAGTAGTAAAGGATGGGGAAATAGTAGATTCTTAAATGGGCAACTCTCATCAATATCAGAAAGTGTTGGAATATATCATAAAAACAATTTTGACTATACCATTTCTTTAGAAGATGAGAGTGAATTACCACCAGTAGACCCAGACGAATACATTGAATTTTCAGACGAAGATAAGGCTCGTATGGCAAATGTTATTATTGAAAACTTACCAAATTTGGATAATTCCCACTTAAAAAATTTATACGATGAATTAACAAAAGGAAAAGGAAATAAAAAAAGATAAATATAGAAACCACCATAACGAAATTAATGGTGGTTTAATTATAGTAGTTTACTTTAAGAAACCTTTATTTTATAAATCATTTATAACACACTCATGTGAAAAAATATAAAATCGTGTTGATATTTACCGTAATAATTCTCATAAAAGTTGGATTATGATATACTTGATATAAAAAAGTAAAATATTCTATTTTGCTTTAACGATGACAATGTCAATAAAAGCAGGAATGAATGTCGAGTTTTTGTCACTAGAACAACACAAGCAATTGCATTAATAGCTCTATTTAAAACCCAAACTTGAATCAAAACTACCAATAATATATAATTTTATTAGAGGTGATAACATGCATCAACAGTCACTATTTGAAATACCTAAAAATGAACCACTCGCATCTAGAATGCGCCCAAGAAATCTAACTGAATTTGCCGGCCAAACTCATTTAATAGGAGAGGGCAAACTACTTAGAAAAATGATTGAATCAGATAACATATCTTCCATGATTTTCTGGGGTCCACCAGGAGTCGGTAAAACCACATTAGCCAGAATAATTGCCCATGAAACTAAATCAGAATTTATCACATTCTCAGCTGTAACCTCAGGTATCAAAGAGATAAAAAAAGTTATGGAAGATGCCGAAAATAATAAGAGACTAGGTATAAAAACCATTGTCTTTGTCGATGAAATTCATAGATTTAACAAAGCTCAGCAAGATGCTTTCCTATCATTTGTTGAAAAAGGCTCAATCGTTTTAATCGGCGCCACCACCGAAAACCCATCATTCGAAATCAATAATGCCTTACTTTCAAGATGTAGGGTATTTGTCTTAAAAGAATTATCTAATAGCGATATTTTAACCTTACTTAAAAGAGCTATTAAAGATGAAAGAGGCTTCGGCAAAGAAAAGATAAACATCAGCGAAGAAAACCTAAAAATAATCGCTAACTATGCCAACGGTGATGCTAGAAGTGCTTTAACCACCTTAGATATAATCATTACCAATGCTGAAGAAGATAAAGATGGCACTATTCAAGTATCTAAGGATATCATCGAAAATTGTATATCTAAAAAAGCCTTGCTATATGATAAAAATGGCGAAGAACACTATAACATCATCTCTGCCTTACATAAATCCATGAGAAATTCCGATCCCGATGCCGCTGTTTACTGGCTTGCTAGAATGTTAGAAGCAGGTGAAGATCCAATTTATATTGCAAGAAGAATCACAAGATTTGCCTCTGAAGATATTGGCCTTGCCGACACTAATGCCTTAAACGTGGCTATTAATGTCTATCAAGCCTGCCATTTCATTGGTATGCCAGAGTGTAATGTTCATCTAACTGAAGCCGTAATTTATATGTCACTGGCACCAAAATCAAATGCTTGTGATGTTGCTTATAGACTAGCCTCATCTGATGCCAAAAACACTTTAGCTGAACCAGTTCCGTTAGTAATAAGAAATGCTCCAACCAAACTAATGAAAGACTTAAATTATGGTAAAGGCTATCAATATGCCCACGACACCAAAGATAAACTTACAAATATGGAATGTTTGCCACCATCTCTAAAAGGTAGAGAATACTATAAACCGGGCAGTCAAGGTAATGAAGCAAAATTTAAACAAAGATTAGAAAAAATCAAAGAATGGAAAAAGGCTCATAGAAATATTCAAAACAAATTAAATTAAAAGATTTGTTTTTTTACTGTTTACTAAATACCCCATGGGGTATATAATGAATGTGGGTGATAAAAGATGAATAAGATAAAAAAGACCCACCGAAGTGCGGAAACTAAGAAAAATCTAATCAACCGACTAAACAGAATAAACGGTCAAGTCAATGGGGTCAAAAAGATGATCGAAGAAGATTCTTATTGTAATGACATTTTAATTCAATTATCTGCTATTAAAAACTCTGTTCAAAGTTTGTCAAACGAACTTTTAGACTCTCATTTGCGTACCTGCATCACCAAAGGCTTACAAAAGGGAAATTTAGATGCCGTTGATGAAGTAGTAAATCTGTTCAAAAAATTTAATAATTAGAAAGGAAATGAATATGAAAGAAATAGAATTAAAAGTAGAAGGAATGACTTGTGAAGGGTGTGAAAAACGTATTCAAAATGTCTTAATGGATATTAATGGCGTTGAAAACGCTAAAGCTAGTCACACGGACAAAAAAGTCAAAATCACACTAAATAAAGATATCGATATAAACATCTTAAAAGAAGCCATCGAAGATTTAGACTTTAAAGTAGTAGAGTAGGTGAAATCATGCAAAGGATAATTTTATCTATCGATGGTATGACTTGTTCTGCTTGTTCAAACGGCTTAGAAAAATATCTAAACAAACAAAATGGTATTTATAATGCCTCAGTTAATCTAGTTATGGCAAATGCTACTATTGATTACGATGAAAAAATATTAGACATTCCAAAATTAGAAACATTTGTCAAAAAAGCCGGATTCAAAAGTCTAGGTGAATTTAAAGAAATCAAATTTGAAGCCAAAAGTAAAAATGAAAAAACAAAACTAATCATCTTTACCATTCTAGCTATAATCTTAATGTATATCTCAATGGGTCACATGTTAAACTTGCCAGCATTACCATATTTAGACCCGCATAAACACGTATACCCATACATGATTACTTTACTTTTACTAACCATATCATTCTTAATTTATGGCTTTGACATTATCAAAAATGGCTATAAAAATCTAATTCACAATACTCCAAACATGGACACTCTAGTTGCCATTGGCGTTCTAACAAGTTTCTTATATAGCCTATATAATATGTACCTAGTTTTTAAAGGTAATCAAAATGCCATTATGAATCTATACTTTGAATCATCAGCCATTGTCATTTACTTCATAAAATTAGGTAGATTCATTGATGGTGCCAGTAAAGATAAAACAAAAGAAGCTATCAGCAAACTAGTGACCATAACCCCAACTAAAGCTACTATCAAAAAAGAAGATACATATAAAGAAGTAACCTTAGATGAAATCAAAAAAGGTGATATCGTCATTTGTAAAGCCGGTGAAAAAATAACCGTCGATGGCGAAATAATCTATGGTAAAGCTCATTTTGATGACTCATTTATAACCGGTGAAAGTAAACCCATAAATAAAACCATTGGCGCTAAAGTTCTAGCAGGCAGTCTAAACTATGATGGATACATCGAATATAAAGCTGAAAAAATCGGTAAAGATTCCACTATATCTGAAATTGTTAGATTAGTTATCGAAGCAAGTAATACTAAATCTCCTATTTCTAAAGTAGCCGATAAAGTATCTGGCATCTTTGTTCCAATCGTCATCTTAATTGCCATCATCACTTTAATATTATATTTACTTATAACTAAAGATTTAAGTGAGTCATTAATAACCTTTGTCACCATTTTAGTTATTGCTTGTCCTTGTAGTTTAGGTCTAGCCACACCACTAGCTATCGTTGTCAGCGAAGGAAAATGTGCTTCCGAAGGCATTTTAATCAAAAAAAGTGAAATATTAGAAAATGTTCAAAAAGTTGATACCATCATCTTTGATAAAACCGGCACTTTAACCTATGGTAAACTAAAAATTTCTAAAGTTATAAACTATAGTAATTTGGAGGACCAAAAATTATTACAGTTAGCCGCTAGTCTCGAGGCTAAGTCAAGCCATCCAATCAGTAAGGCTTTTGAGGGTTATATGTCTGAAAATAATGTAACCCAATTAGAAGTATCGGACTTTGAAAACATTCCAGGTTTTGGTATTAAAGGCAAAGTAGAAAACGAAGAAATAATGCTTGGTAACTCTAAATTATTAGATAAATATAATATCGAAAACAATCACGCAGGTGATGAAAATGTCTTATCTTCAAATGGTAATTCGATAATATATGTTATAAAGAATAATGAAATTATTGCTTTAATCGGAGCCTGCGATATTATTAGAGAAAACGTCAAAAATGTAATTAAAGAATTACAAGAACAGGACATTACGACCGTTATACTTACCGGAGATAACGAAAGAGCAGCTAGTAAAATTGCCAAAGAATTAGGTATAACCATAGTTTATAGTAATGTTGTCCCAACCGAAAAAGCAGAAGTTATTAAAAGGTTAAAAGAAGAAAACAAATATATCATGATGTGTGGTGACGGCATCAACGATTCACCGGCTTTATCATTAAGCGACATTGGTGTCAGTATTCATGGAGCCACTGATATTGCCATGGATTCATCAGATGTTATTTTGACACAAAACAATTTAAACAGTATTTTAAAACTAATAAACATTAGTAAAAAAACATTCAAAATTATCAAACAAAATCTTTTCTGGGCCTTTTTCTATAACCTTATTATGATTCCTATCGCCATAGGCATATTAAAACCTATCGGTATTACAATCACTCCAATGATTGCTAGTTTAGCTATGGTCTTTAGTAGTATCACCGTTATTTTAAACACTTTAAGATTAAAAAAGTTAAAATAAATAAAAACCACCAAAAATATTCATAGTGGTTTTTTAAATGGTAAAAAAACGATAAAATTGTGTCAACATTTGTCGTAATTTTACTCATTAAAGAAGAATTATGATATACTTGATATAGAAAAAAGATAGGAAACCTATCTTGCTTCGACGATTAATTTGATAGCTGTTCGCTCCTCGCCATCGATTACAATATCTGTAAAAGCGGGGATGCATATTAAGTTTTTGCCACTAGGAGCGACAAAACCTCTCGCAATTGCGACAGCCTTAATAGCTTGATTTAAAGCTCCGGCTCCAATTGCCTGAATTTCCACAGTTCCTTTCTCGCGAAAAACATTAGCTAAAGCTCCAGCTACTGAATTAGGATTGCTTTTAGCGCGTACTTTAAGTGTTTCCATGTTTATTTCCTCCTTTATACTTAAACTATATGAAAATAAACGTGGAAAATTACAAAAATTTATAAAATCAAAAGGGGGATTTAGTTATGATAAAAAATGTTAACATAGAAGACGACAAAGAAAGAAGTATTTATTTTCATGATATGGCCGAAGATTCAAGATCTCTAGAACTTTTACTTCACACGTGCTATAATAATGGAATTGTTCCATATTTAGCAAGCAAAGGCCATGGTAAAAATAAAGTTGCCTATATTATCTTAAATGTTGATCATGCCCATTTAAATACTATCGGTAGACTAATTGACTTAACCTTAGAAATACCTGATAGTGAATTTAATATTAGATCTAGTAAAGGTAAAATATATGCTGAACTATCATGTGAAAGCAAAGATGATGATCAGTTATTCACTAGAGTTAAAGAAATTGTAGAAGAGCAAACAATCGAAAATAAAACTCATAATTTAACTTTAATGAATACAGTTTATAACATTGCCAAAATCGTGAATAGTATTATTGAAGCCGATATGTTATTTGCCACCAACGAAGCTTTATATAGTCAAGGCAAATGTGGAGTATCAATTTATAAAGATAAACAATTTGGTAAATTAAATACCAAAAAATCGGATAATATAGTCGATGTTATTAAAACTTTAAAAGAAAAAGCTACTTTAAATTTACCAACTATTTTCTTCTGTTCATTTGAAGAACTTAGAAACTTTTACTTTGAACTAGATGAAACAGTTTATGGAGAAAATGAAAATGTAGAAGGTGACAATTAATGGATAGTAATATCAAAAGAGAAATAATCTTAGAAAATTATCAAAACCCACAAAATAAAGGTTTACTTAATGATGATTCATATATGAAAGTAAACATGAACAATGAAAGTTGTATAGATGAAGTAAATCTAGAAGTAAAAATAGAAGGTGATATTATCAAAGATATCCGTTTCGATGGTGAAGCATGTGCTATATGTACCTCATCCGCTTCTATCATGACAACCACATTAATAGGTAAAACAACTAAAGAAGCTGAGAATATTTTACAAAACTTCTTAAATATGCTTGATGAAAAACCATACGATGAAAACATTTTAGAAGAAGCCGTTGTCTATGATGATATCTATAAAAATCCAAATAGAAAAAAATGTGCATTACTTTCATGGTGGGGAATTGAAAAAATATTAAATCAAATTAAAGAAACTTCGAAATAAAACCTTCGGAGTTTTTTGCTGCCTAATTTGCAACTGCAGAAAGTTTTTTTGACCCACACCCCCACTATAGATAAAAGCCAGCACATTGTATATTTTAATAAAAAAGTGTAAACCTACTTGACAAAATTATAGGGGGGGGGTATAATATGCATAGAACATAAAGAAAAAGTATTGCTTAAAAATAATAATATGTTCTATAATCAAAATAGGTAATATTAAATTATTAAATGTTAAAGGAGAGTGTATAATAATCTATAAAAAATCAAATTATTGTTGTCAAATGTTTAAAAACAATTTATAATTAAAATATAGAATAGAAAAAAATAATTTATTCATAATAGTAGTAAGGAGAATGGTAAAAATGAAAAGAAGATTCAATAGTACCCAAAGGAATTATATAATAGCAGGACTATGTATGATACTAGTCATAATGGGAGTAGGCTATGCGGCATTTAGTAGTCAACTAAAGATAAGTGGAACGAGTAATATAACAAGTAATTGGAGTGTAAAAATAACAGATATCCAAAGTAAAGTAGTAAACGGAACACCAGCAAACGCATCAGAACCAACACATACTGATACAACGGCAACATTTAGAACAACACTAACAAGCCCAGGCGATATAATGCAGTATGATGTAACGGTATCAAATGAAGGCAATATTGATGCAAAGTTAGATAAAATAACTGTTCCAGAAAGTACAAATCCAGCCATAGGATTTGAAGTGACAGGAATAGAAGAAGGAACATTATTAGAAGCAGAACAAACGGCAACACTTACAGTAACAGTAAAATATAATGATGTAACAGAGCAACCATCTGATTTAACAGCGGATTTAGAAGTAACCTTAGATTATAGTCAAGCCCCAGAAGGATACGTACCACCAGCTCCATCTGGAATAATAGGCGGACAAAAAGTAGAACTAGTAGATAGTGGAGACGGCTTATACGAAGATGAATATGAAAGTGGAAGATATATTTATAGAGGAAGTAATCCAGATAACTACATAACATTCAATGGAGAAACATGGAGAATCATAGCCAAAGAAACAGATGGAACATATAAAATAATAAGAAATGATGTTTTAGCAAACCGTCCTTTCGATAATAAAAATCGAACAGCATCTTCTACTTATTGTACTAGTATATCTGGTTGTGGAGTATATGCAGCAGTAAGCGGAACATTTTCTTCACCAAGCGGATCACAAAGTGGAACAGTAACCGAAGATTCAAGTATAAAAATATATTTAAATGATGATTATTATGTAAATAATATAAATGCAACCGCAAAAGAACAAATGACAAGTCATTCATTTAATATAGGGGCAGTAGAAATATTAGATCAAAGTGGAGCCGAAGCAGATAGTATAGAAAAGAATATAGCAGGAGAGAAGATGTACCAATGGACAGGGAATGTTGGACTTGCCAACGTATCAGATATATTAAGAGCAAGCACCAATCCATTATGTACATCAGTAACAACTTCATATAACGGTACTAATGATGAATGTAATAGTAATTATTTGTTAGATAAAGGAGTGGCGAGTTCATTATATTACTGGACAATAAATGCTTATTCTCGCGAGTCTGGTGGAAATTCTTATACAGTTTGGAACGGTGATGTGGCTAGTTCGTACGCGGCTGTGAACAGCGCTTTTGCCTATCGTAGTCATAACGCTCCCCGCCCAGTTGTCTTTTTGAAATCTGATACTACTTTGTCAGGAAGTGGAACTCTAGATGACCCATTTACTATAGTCTGAGTGACGGACAGTTTTAAAAAAGGTAAGTAAATAAAGGGGAAAATAGACTAAAAAGTACGCCCAGTAATGTACCTTTTAGTCTATTTTTAATACTGTAAAAATAACAAATAGTAAATTTAAAAAAAGTCTGGTGATTACAGTCAAAAAAATTGCATGATAAAAACAATGCTTTAATATAAATGAAAAATTATATTAAATTAAATATC
>ENA-OPAH01000067-OPAH01000067.1-human-gut-metagenome-genome-assembly--contig:-NODE-67-length-84183-cov-5.344903_pt1 | contig 84183 bp, 93 predicted proteins | sample MGYA00241050_ERZ501416 | MGnify/ENA primary metagenome ERZ501416 (study PRJEB25962, sample SAMEA2042632) | human gut metagenome | biome: human gut; feature: human-associated habitat; material: faeces... | reverse complement strand
ATTATAAACTCTTGGTCTTTCTTTTTTGGTGGACTATTCTTTTTTCACAGCCCCTCATTTTGAATTCTTTTATAATTCTTCCGGATCAACCTGTTTTCCGTCTCTCCAGATTCTTTCCAGATCATAGAAAACACGGTTTTCTCTGTCAAATACATGAACGATAATGTCGCCAAAGTCAAGAAGCACCCAGCTTCCGAGTCCATAGCCTTCACGCTGTTTGACTTCATATCCTGCTTTTGCAAGTTCTTCTTCGACATTATCGACAAGAGCTCTTACCTGGCTCTCATTGGTTCCGTTTGCAATAATAAAATAATCTGCAAGCACAGAGATTCCTGCAATGTCAATTACACGGATATCTTCGCCTTTTTTGTCAGCGAGTGCTTCGCAGGCAAGTTTTGCCATCTCTCTTGACTGCTCGATTGTCTGCATCAGTTTTTGTCCTCCTTTTCGGAATCACTGTTTTTCAGGTTCTTATAATATAAAAATGTCTCTTCTGTCGCAGGATCTAACGTTGCACCTTTTTCGGCAAGATATGCAAGTGTATCTTCCAGAATACGGTAAAGACATGCATCGATATCTACAAATGCAAGCGCACGTACTTCCGGAAGATTTGGTGCAACATCTCTTCCAGGCTCAATATAATCTGCGATATAAATGATCTTATCAAGCAGAGACATATTCGGACGACCGGTTGTATGAGACTCGATCGATCGTAGAATCTCTTCATTTTCTATTCCATATTTTTCCCGGGCAAAAAATGCGCCCAGCTTTGCGTGCAGAAGTCCCGGATTTTTGTACTCTGCATCGGAAATTTCGATATGATTTTTCTCGCAGAGCTTAATCTTTTCATCTGCCGGCACACATTTTGCACAGTCATGTAAAAGTCCTGCCGTCAAAGCCTGCTCCAGATTGGCACCATAACGCATGGCAAGGCAGCCTGCCGTATGCATCACACCGATCGTATGATCATAACGATCTTTATCCAGGTACCGTTTTACTTTTTTCTGCATCTTAAGTATTGTTTCCGTCATGTTCACTCACCTGATATAATCTGTTCAAAGCTATATAATCTGCAACCTTTTTCGGAATCGGAAGATCTTCTGTCTCTCCTCCTCGGATCATCTGCCGGATCTCACTGGAAGAAACCGGCATCACAGGGGTACGGAGAAGCCGGATATCACATGCATACTTTTCTTTCAAATATGTGATCTGACGGCGCATTTCTTTCGGCGCTCCTGCATCATCCCGATATGCTGCCAGGATGACCGCTGTTTTCAGAAGTCTTTCCGGACATTTCCAGGTTTCCAGATTGAAAAGAGAATCCGCACCGATGATAAAATAAAATTCATCCTGCGGATAAGTCTCTTTAAAATACTCCATTGTCTGATAGGAGTACGAAGTTTCCTTTCGATCCATTTCATAGGTACAAAGCCGGAAATACGGGATTTCTTCAATTGCAAGGCGTGTCATTTCGGCACGGTCCTGTAAATCTTTTCGTATTTCCGGATTTGATTTATGGGGCGGATTGCCGTTTGGCATATACCACACTTCATCCAGATGGAACTGCTGGTATGCATATTCACCAAGCATCAGATGCCCGTTGTGGATGGGATCAAATGTTCCGCCCATAATACCGATTCTCATAATCTATACTCCACTCATTAAGGAAGAACGATTTTCTTCTTGTCGTCTTTTCCCTCTTTATAAAGAACGATTTTTCTTCCGATAACCTGTACCACCTGGGAACGTGTACGCTCTGCAAGGATCTCTGCCATTCCACGCAGATCATCTCCACAGTTCTGAAGAACGTGAAGCTTGATCAGTTCTCTTGCTTCAAGCGCTTCTGCAACAGCTGCGGTAAGTTCCGGTGTTACGCTGGATTTACCGATCTGAAGGATCGGATCCATTGTCATCGCAAGGCTCTTTAAATAAGCTCTCTGTTTGGAAGTCATAAAACTTCTCCTTTCTGAAATTATGTTCTTTTCTAACGGTAATATTCAAACTGAAGACCGTACATACGGATAGTATCGCCTTCCTGAACACCTGCATTTTCAAGCTGCTCAAGGATACCGGTTTCTTTCAGGAATTTCTGGAAGAAAGCAAATCCCTTCTCGGAATCCAGATTGGTGTAACCAAGCATCTTTTCGATCTTCGGTCCCTCTACTACAAATACATCGTCTTCTTTTTCCACGGTATATGGAAGATCCATGTGGATGATCTCTTCTTCCGGGAAATATTCCTGTTCAAATACGATCGGCTTGTCATCCAACTTCTGAAGTTCATTATTTACATAGTAAAGAAGATCAGAAAGCCCTTCTCCGGTCACACCGGAAATCGGGAATACCTTGATTCCTTTTGGCTCGAACTCATCTCTCAGTCTCTGGATCGGATCTTCATCTTCGGAATAGATCAGGTCAACCTTATTCGCTGCAATGACCTGTGGACGCATGGAAATTTCTTTGTTATAGGCTTCCAGTTCAGCGTTGATCTTGTAAATGTCTTCAACCGGATCACGTCCTTCGATACCTGCCGCATCCACAACATGGATCATCATCTTGGTACGTTCAACATGACGCAAAAATTCATGTCCAAGTCCGACACCTTCTGATGCTCCTTCAATCAGTCCCGGAATATCTGCAATAACAAATCCCTTTGCACCTTCCAGATCTACAACTCCAAGGTTCGGGCTGAGTGTTGTGAAATGATAATTTGCAATCTTTGGCTGCGCATTGGTTACACGGGAAAGGAATGTGGATTTACCAACATTCGGGAAACCGACAAGCCCAACGTCTGCGATCACCTTAAGTTCCAGATTCACCCAGAGTTCCTGTGCAGGCTTTCCCGGCTGTGCATACTTCGGAACCTGCATGGTAGAGGTTGCAAAATGCATATTTCCAAGACCGCCCTTACCACCTTTTAATATAATCTGGCGCTGGTTCTCGCCCGACATATCGGCAATGACTTTATTGGTTTCTGCTTCACGGATAACTGTCCCTTCAGGAACTTTCAGGATCAGATCCTTTGCATCCTTACCATGGCAGCGCTTTTTGCCGCCTTCCTCTCCGTCCTGTGCTTTATATTTCGTTTTGTGACGGAAATCTACCAGTGTGTTAAGACCTTTGTCCACTTCAAAGATTACATCACCGCCGCGACCGCCGTCGCCTCCGTCCGGACCGCCATTCGGAACATATAATTCCCTGCGAAAGCTGACGTGACCGTCGCCGCCCTTTCCGGATCGGATATATATTTTTGCTCTGTCTGCAAACATAATATGTCCTCCTTATTTATGACTAAAAACAAGGCTTCAAACCAAAAAAGTTTGAAGCCTCTGTTAAATCTGCTTATTCAGCTACTGGATAGATAGAAACCTGTTTCTTATCTCTTCCTTTTCTTTCAAAACGAACAACACCGTCAACCAGTGCAAATAATGTATCGTCACCACCGCGACCTACATTGATTCCTGGATGAATCTTTGTTCCGCGCTGTCTGTAAAGGATGTTACCAGCTTTTACAAACTGTCCGTCTGCTCTTTTTGCTCCAAGTCTCTTAGATTCAGAGTCACGACCGTTCTTTGTAGAACCAACTCCTTTTTTATGAGCGAAAAACTGAAGGTTTAATTTCATCATGGTTGTTACACCTCCTCGTATGTCAAATCCATATATTCTCTGTAGTTCTCATCTTCTGCAATCTCTTCCAGACCAAGAACCATCGCGTCAAGCAAAAGCTTTGCCTCGCGAGTCGGATTACCTTTAAGTCGATAGTCAATGAGTCCTTTGGATTCATCGGATACAAGGCTTGTACGGTCATCCGCAAATTTCTCAATGGCATTCAAAGTATTGATCGTAAGTACGGAAACAGCTGCGCAGACAATATCCTGTCCTTCTTCACTGAATCCTGCATGACCATGTGCTTTGAAACCTACACATTGATGTTTTTCATTTTTATAAATGGTTACTCGTATCATATAACCACCAGCTTCTTACGCGTTGATCTTTTCGATCTTAACTGCTGTATACTGCTGTCTGTGTCCGTTTTTCTTGTGGTAACCTGTTTTTCTCTTATACTTGTAAACGATAACTTTTTTAGCTTTTCCGTCACCAATTACAGATGCTTCAACTGTTGCACCTTCTACTACTGGTGTTCCAACTTTAAGCTCGTCACCACTTACTGCGAGAACCTGGTCAAAAGTATAAGACTGTCCGGCTTCCACACCAAGCTTTTCTACTTTAATGATATCGCCTTCGGCTACTTTGTACTGTTTACCACCTGTTGCTATAATTGCGTACATATGGCACCTCCTATTATCATTACTCGCCAACTACGGTGTCTGATCAAATCAGGACTTATAACCTCGTTGTGCGGCATACCTCTGTATTATACAGTGGCATACCGCACAAAGTCAACCCCTAATTTGCGATTTTTTTAATTTTTTCGTAACAATATCCGATAATGTCTTTTCTTGTGATGATTCCTATGAAATTCTGCTGGTCATCAATGACCGGAACAAAGTTCTGATCCATCGCTTTTTCCATCAGATCCTCCATATTGGAATCGGCACTTACCGGCCGGTAATCTGCTCTTCTTGCAATCTTCGTGATTGCAATGTCTTCTGCTTCTTTCAGATTCAGGATGTTCAGCTTCTTAAGTCCCCAGAGCAGGTCTCCTTCGGTGATTGTACCGACGTATTTACCTTCCCGGTTGATCATCGGAATGGATGAGTATTTGTGGTACTCCATGATTTCCATTGCCTGTCTGAGCGTGTGGTAGTCATATACAAATGCCACTTCTGCTTTTGGCTTCAGGAAAAATAATATATTCATTTTCGTATCCTCTCTTGTATGAATATTCTGTACAGGGGAGTTTTCCCCAACACCTGTACTATACCATATTTAAGGATCGAATTGAAGATTTACAGCTGAGTGTTAACAAAAATATCATAAATTGCTTTGATTGCTGCTTCAAAGTCGTGCTCTCTCACACCGATGATAATATTTAACTCGCTGGATCCCTGATCGATCATTTTTACATTGACATGTGCATGTGCCAGTGCAGAGAAAATTCTTCCGGCTGTACCGCGTGTCTGACGCATTCCACGTCCAACAACAGCGATCAGTGCAAGATCGGATTCCAGTTCGATGTCATCCGGATTCACGGCACGGTGGATGCCCGCAAGCACTTTCTGCTCATGTTCTTCAAATTCATCCTGATGAACGAAGATAGTCATAGTATCAATTCCTGACGGCATATGTTCAAAAGAAATTCCTTCATCTTCAAATACACCAAGAACCTTGCGGCCAAATCCGACTTCTGAGTTCATCATTGCTTTTTCAATTGTAATAGAAGCAAATCCACGCTTTCCTGCAATACCGGTAATTGTATACTTCGGCTTTCTGCAGGTTCCTTCTACGATCAGAGTACCCTTTTCTTCCGGTGCGTTTGTATTACGGATGTTGATCGGGATTCCTTCTTTACGAACCGGGAAGATTGCATCTTCATGTAATACGCTGGCACCCATATAAGAAAGTTCACGCAACTCTTTGTAAGTAATTGCTTCGATTCCTTTTGGATTCTTAATGATACGGGGATCTGCAATGAGGAATCCGGATACGTCTGTCCAGTTCTCATACATATCAGCATGTGTGGCTCTTGCAACGATCGATCCTGTTACATCAGATCCGCCGCGGGAAAATGTCTGGATCGTTCCGTCCGGACGTGCTCCGTAGAATCCAGGAATCACGGCACGCTCTACTTTTGAAAGTCTGTCTGCAAGTACCTGGTTAGTTTCTTCTGAAAGGAAGTTCCCATTTTCATCGAACTTGATCACTTCTGCCGCATCGATAAACTCATATCCAAGATAAGCTGCGATTACACGTCCGTTTAAATATTCTCCACGGGAAGCAGCATAATCTCTTCCGATCTTCTTTGCAAAATTATCACGGATGGTGGCAAATTCTTCGTCAAGAGAAAGAGTGATCCCAAGCCCTTCAATGATTTCCTGATATCTCTTCTGAATGTCAGCGAGTAATTCTGTAAATTTCTTCTCTTTTACAGCTGCGCCGTAACAACGATACAGCATATCTGTTACCTTGGTGTCGTCGGAAAAACGCTTTCCCGGAGCAGACGGTACAACGTAACGTCTTGATTCCTCTGAAAGAACGATCTTTCCTGCCTTTTTAATCTGTACTGCATCGGCAAGAGAGCTTCCGCCGAATTTCACTACCTTAATCATCTGTTGGTATTCCTCCATCTCTCAATTCATGTATTCTGATCTGCACATGGCAAACCTGCATTTTCTGTAGAAACACCGGGCAGATGTTTCTACACTTATGTAGTTATTACTTTATTACGCTGACGTGAAAAATGCAAGATTTTCTTTTGGAATCTGTTGAAAATCTTGCATTTTGTCTAATAGAATTTCTTTTTTTGAAAACTTTCTATGCATGAATTACATCTGCAAATGTAGCATCCGCTGCTTTTCTCAAATCCTCCGGTGCAAGTGTCAGTTGTGCACCGATTCTTCCGGCACTTACATAGACTTTCTCAAACTGCTGTGCACTTGCATCAATAACCGTCGGAAAATGCTTTTTCATTCCGATCGAAGTGCATCCACCACGCACATAGCCGGTAAGCGGTGTTAACTCCTTTAAATGAAGCATTTCAATAGATTTTTCACCAACCGCTTTTGCAGCCTTCTTAAAATCAATTTCTGCTTCGATCGGAAGAACGAAAACATAATGTTCGCCACTTTTTCCAGTTGTGACAATCGTCTTGTAAACCTGTTCGTGAGGCAGATTCAGCTTGTCGGCGGTTTCAATTCCGTCCGTGAATTCATCGCATTCATAGGTCTGATATTCGTAAGAAATTTTCTTTCTGTCTAAAATTCGCATTGCATTTGTTTTGACTTCTTTTTTACCCATGTAAACTTTCCTCCAGTGTTTTTCGGATTTTCTTTCGTGTAATTTCCACCAGCTGCAGTTTCGTCATTCCAATCACATTTCCCGGATTTGGGTCCTTCTTTAATTCCAGCTGCAGATACGCAAGAAGTTCTTTCTTCTCTTCTGCTGATTTCATGTTGATAAAATCAATAATAATGATACCGGAAATATTGCGGAGCCGGATCTGGCGAACTGCTTCCCTTGCTGCCTCCCGGTTGATCTTCGGAAAATGAGAATTCTTTTTCAGACATTTTCCGGAATTGACATCGATTACAGTCAGCGCCTCGGTTGGCTGGATCACCAGATAAGCCCCAGATTTCATCCATACCCGTTCTTGTCTGGCTTCTCGGATCGCCCCTTCCAGGTTATAGCATTTTACAAGTGGATAAGACGGATCCGTATACGCACGGAGAAGCGGAAGTTCATCTGGCATTTCCGTTTCCAGATAAGTCTGAACTTCTTTATACAAAGCTCCATCTTCTACCGTTTCCTCTACAATAATTTCCGTCAAATCTTTTTTGTAAATATCCCGGAGTGCCTGTACGCACGGGTCCGGTGCACTCTGCAGACAGCTGAAGCAGGTCCGCATCTTGCTATATTCTACGATTCTGTGATAGTTCTCTGCCAGTTTGTCAATTTCGGCACGGATCTGTGTTTCTTCTGCTTCCACACAATTTGTCCGGAAAATCAATCCGAAATCACAGTCTATATAGTCCTGTCCCAGCTTTTGCAGTTCTTCTTTCCTGACACCGTGGATTTTACCGGACACACCAATGGTACGATTGCCGGAAGTCAGTACTACATACTGCCCGGTGAAATTTAAGTTCCCGGTCACGACAGGCTGTTTGGTTTTCACTGCTTCTTTCTCCACCTGAACCAGAAGTTCATCACCGATCACAAGTGGCTTCTTTCCAATCTTATTGGTGAAAACCGGGGTATATTTTCCATCCAGCGCAAAATAGCATTGCTCACCATTGGCAATTTCAACAAATGCGCCACCGATATTCGGAAGGATTTTCCGTACTCTTCCGACATAAATTTCACCCAGGCGGCAGCTCTTTTTTTCTCCGCTACTGCCAAAGTGAAATTCCGTTACTTTCTCATCCTCTAAAAGTGCAAGCACCCGGTGGTTCATGCATTCCGTAAGGAGTACTTTTCGTTTCATCTATACAATCTCCGTTCCAAGCGCATCCAGTGGAACCAGAATCATCTTGCCCTCCGTGCCTTCGGATTCCGCAAAAGTTTCCAGTCTGTGGTGGGTAAAGGTCACTTCCTCCGCATCTATACCAAGATAGCGGACAAACGCTTCTGTGACAAGCTCCGGCTTTAAGTTCTGGACACTTCCTGCTGCCACACGCATATAAATCTTTCCGTCCCGGCATTCCAGCTTGTAGATCATCGGACGAATGTCCACTTCTTTTTCACTCTTTTTCGTCTTTTTGACCACACAGATTTCATTCTGCGCATAAAAAGCTTCCAGCTTTTCAGCAAGATCTTCCGGCAGGCTGCCATTTTTTACCGAAGATAAATAGTCGGCACCTGCTACGATTGACATTCCTTTACTTTTCTTATCATCCGGGATCTGCACAAAGCTGACGATCTCCATGCCGTCTACCATCTGTTCATTCAGCCGTCTGACCGCTTCTTTGCTGGCGATTGACTCGGTCAATTCGATATCAAAATATTCCCCGTCACTGGTAAGTCCTACCCCAAGTGGATTAGCGAAAGACATGATCATATGCGGGCTGTAACCACTGGTAAATGCGATCGGGATCTCGGCACGGCGAATCGCTTTCTGGAAATACCGCATGATATCCAGGTGTCCGATGAACTTCATCACTCCATTTTTCCGAAATTTAATTCTTGCCTTCAAAGCAGACACCTCCTCCGTAACTTGCTGCCCCACAGCCGGAACATTTTGCACGGCAGTTCGGGGTTACATTCCCTTCCATTGCATTCTTCCATTCTCTTATAAGGAAAGATTTTGTCACGCCACAATTGATGAAATCCCATGGGAAGATTTCATCTAATTCACGCTTTCTGAGATTATAGAAATCCATGTCTACACCTGTATTTTCAAAGGCCTGCAGCCATTTATCATAATCAAAATACTCATCCCACGCATCGTAAATACAGCCAAGACGGTAAGCCTCTTCCAGAACCTTTCCGACCTTCCGGTCACCACGGGCAAAGACGCCTTCCAGAACGGTTACTTCGGCGGTATGCCAGTTGTAGCGCAGACTCTTGCGGTTCAGCTGGTTGCGGAATGCTTCCTGTACAATTCCTGCACGGCGGATATATTCTTCCATCGGCTGCATGGTCGCCCACTGAAGCGGTGAAAATGGTTTCGGTACAAAGAAGGAACTACTTGCCGTGATCTGACATTTTCCATTTCTCTGATCCTTCGGAATTTCATAATATCGGCGTGCTACTTTATCTGCAAGAACAGCAATTCCTTCCATATCTTCCTGGGTTTCGGTCGGAAGTCCAAGCATGAAATAGAGCTTGACCTTCGTCCATCCACCTTCAAAAGCCTGTCCTGCACCATTTAAAATGTCGTCTTCCGTCAGACCTTTGTTGATTACATTACGCATCCTCTGTGTTCCGGCTTCCGGGGCGAAGGTCAGACTGCTCTTACGCACATCCTGCACCTTGCTCATAACATCCAAAGAAAATGCATCGATACGAAGGGACGGCAGGGAAATGTTGACGCCCTGTGTGTGGAACTCATCGATCAGGAAGGTGACGATCTCTTCCAGTTCGTTGTAATCACTGGAACTTAAAGAACTTAAGGTGATCTCTTCATGTCCGGTATTTTTCAGCATTGCACGTGCCGTCTCTTTGAGCATGTTGATATCACGCGGACGTGTCGGACGGTAAACCATTCCCGCCTGACAGAAACGACATCCACGGATACAGCCGCGCTGGATTTCCAGAACGGCTCTGTCCTGTGTAACCTTGATAAACGGGACAACCGGCTTTAACGGATAGGTTGTCTGGCTCATATCTGCCGCAACTACTCGTTTGATTTTTTCCTTTGCATGCGGATTGTTTGGCAGGAAAGATTCGATCGTGCCGTCTTCTTTGTAAGTGACATCATAAAAAGAAGGAACGTAAATTCCCTCGATCTCTGCTGCCATTTCCAGAAATTCTTTCCGGCTTTTTCCGGCTCTCTTCCACTTTTTGTATGCTTCCAGAAGCTCATCATAAACCACTTCGCCCTCTCCGATATAGAACATATCGAAAAATTCAGCCAGTGGCTCTGTATTGTAAACACATGGGCCACCGCCAATGACAAATGGATCTTCTAAAGTTCTGTCCTCACTGTGAAGCGGAATACCGGATAAATCCAGCACCTGCAGTACATTGGTGTAACACATCTCAAACTGTAATGTGATGCCAAGAAAGTCAAAATCCTTTACCGGATCCTGAGATTCCAGGGTAAAGAGCGGGATATGTTTTTCACGCATGATCTTGTCCAGATCAATCCACGGAGAGTAGACTCTCTCGCACCAGGTATCCTCCCGGCGGTTGAACATATCGTACAGAATCTGGATTCCCAGATGGGACATACCAACCTCATATACCTCCGGAAAACACATTGCAAACCGAATATCTACCGCTTTTTTGTCCTTCATGACCGAATTGACTTCATGGCCAATGTAGCGGGCAGGTTTCTCTATATTCAGTAAAATATCATCATCTAATGCTAATTTCCTCATTTTTCCTCCATTTTTAGTTTATTTGTTTATGGTTCTCGTGCAATTACAGGCGCACAAATTTTATAATTTATAATATTTTCAATTTTAAAACCACTTTATTTTTACCGTTTTTTTGCAAAAAATGCCTCAAAATTTCCCAATTTTTTACCGTTTTCTGTCGTAAGAATTGTATGGCGACTGCTTACGACAGAATGCGCCCACAGCGATACTTTAGCATATTATATAATACTGTAAACGATGAATTTGAAACAGGTATTTTATTAAGACAATTACTTTTAATAATAGCTTGTTTAAGTGAGAAAATCAACTATTTTAGCCATATTAAAGTCCTGACAATGATATTTTTCCGAATCAATTCCACATAATTCAAAGACATGTTTAAAAGCATGACTAATCTTAGATTCATACATATCTGGTTATAAAAACCCCTCCCAGATGTATTACACCTGAGAGGGGGAAATAAAATCTCTTTTCCATATCAACAGTCGTTTCTAATTCTTCCAACTGTCCTGTTTCTGTGTTCATGTAATAAATGACCGGTTCGAAATCAGGATCATTTTATCTTTATTGTGTTCTTTCTGCTATAAACAATTTTGATTATAATGCCTGCTACCACTACAAGCAAAACCACATACAAAAAAATTGCTTTCGTATCGTTTTATTTATTCAATCCCCATTACTTCTCCTAGTGCAAGCACCGCATTTCTTACGCATTCCGGACATTCACAGAGTACCTTTCCTGTGCCGACGCCCTTCAACTCCCTGCAGATCGTTGCTCCGCATTTTTGCTGAAACTTTGCAAGGATTTCTTTGGAATAACGAGGCGTTCCGGCTCCGTCTGTCAGGATTCCTGCGGTCATCACAGCTCCAATGAGTGCCCCGCAGGTTGCTTCCAGACATCCCATTCCAGCTGCATAGCCTGCGGTTAATTTCATCAGTGTCTCATCGTCCAATGAAAGCTTATCTTCAAATACTTTTACCACTGCCTGGGAACAGTTGCATGCTCCGGCAGCTTTTAAATCTGCAGCTTTTGCTGCGCGTTCTTCGATTGTCATATTCAGTACCTCTCTTATTTTATTCAATCTGGTAAAATTTTTTCAAAGGCTTCGCCTCAGTCTTAGCTGCTCTCTGAAAAAATTCCGGTATATTCTCCATATACCTGTAAATATACACAGGGAACAGACTGATGCCTGTTCCCTGCCTGTTAATTCCTATTATAACATAAATCTGTTAGAATCCCATCCACTTTTTCAGAATACCGGGACACATTCTTTTAAATTTGATACATTCTGAATCCTAGATCATCTCTAAAAATGCAGCAATTCGTGTATCCAGCTGTCCGATATCTGCCTGAGAATAATCGGTCTCTACATGGATATACGGAAGTCCTTTAGATTTTACAAATTTCTCAATGCTCTTTGCCTCAATATTGTAAGTATGACATGCCTGAAGTGTCATTTCTACTACACCCTCGATATTATACTCTTCAAGGAGTCTTCCCATCAGTTCAATACGGTTGTTATCTGGTGTCATAACGGAACATCCGATTGCAAGATATCTCTCTGCAATTGCTTTGTAGATGTCCTCTGCATCTTCATCGATGAGACGGTCAACAGATTTTGCACCTCCACAGTTTTCATAGACTACAACATTTCCACCGTGTTCTTCGATGGCTTTTACAACCTTCATCGGTGCACCGCTGCTTGGACATCCGGTTAAAAGGATACGTTTCTTTCTCTCTGGTTTTTCCCCTTCTTCGTATTCTTTCATCAGCTTTTCACGAAGAGCATCAATTTCTGCCGGCATCTTTTCTTTGTCGAATTTGAACTGGCTTCCATAGAGAACACCGAACAGCTGGGAACCGTTCATCGGAGCCGGATCATTTTTCATAACTTCGTAGAATTTCTTCAGTGCAATACGTCCCTGGTTGGATACATGAACAGCATGGCGCACTTTTTCTTCTGTGATCTCTACATTAAATGTCTTTTCCAGATATTCTTTGAAACGGATGATCTCTTTTGTCCACAGTTCCAGGGAATCTTCTCTCTGTGAGTTTGGAAGTTCCATGATATAGACATTTTTGAATTCTTTCATCAGTTCGTACATCTTTTTCTTTCCATCACAGGTTGTCTCTCCAACTACCACGTCTGAGAAATAGAAGAATGGACATTTGTCAGATACAGCAAAACCGTAACTTGCCTTTACCATCGGGCACAGATTCTTCGGCAGATCCTTTTCTGCGATCGGGATCGTTTCATCGGATGTAGAGCAAAGTCCTACGGTAACTGCTCCCATAGCCATTGCGATTTCCTGTGGGAAGTAGGTACAGTACGCACCTACAACCGGAATTCCTTTGTCCTTTACTTCTTTCATTACCAGGAAAGATCTCTGTCTCTGCTCTGCAAATTCTTCAAAAATCTCCGGCAGCTCTTTTACTAATTCCATTTTTATTTTCCTCCTTTATTGTATGCATTTTAAGCATTGAATACATATTTATCCAGACGGTCAAATGCTTCTTTCACTCTGGATGTCGGCAGTGCAAGGTTCATACGGATATACCATTCACCATGGAATGGCTTTCCGTTCTGCCAGAACACACCTGCTTCATATCCCATCTTCAGAACGTCTTCCAGGCTCTTATCATGTGCCTTGCACCATTCTTCACAGTTAACAAACAGCATATAGGTTCCCTGCGGTCTGGTTACGGAAACACCTTCAAAATGTTTGTCGATATAATCACATGCATAAGCGACATTTTCCCCGATCACTTCTCGAAGCTCGCCTACCCATTCCTGTCCTTCCGGTGTATACGCACCCATCAGTGCATGCATGGACAGCACATTCATCGAATTGTAATGGCAGAGGGAGGACTCTTTTAAAACTCTGTCTTTTAGGCGTTTGTTGTATATAATATGATAGCTTCCGATCAGTCCGGCAAGGTTGAAGGTCTTTGACGGTGCGTATAAAGCAATCGTTCTGTTTCTTGCATCTTCAGATACAGACTGGGTTGGAATATGCTCGTTTCCATATAAAATAATATCGGACCAGATTTCATCGGAAATGACGGTTACATCGTATTTTTTATAGATTTCCATTGCTTTCTCGATTTCCCAGCGCTCCCATACACGACCGGTCGGATTGTGCGGTGAACAGAAAATGGCTGCATGGATCTTGTTTTTCACGATCTTCTCTTCCATATCCTCAAAGTCCATCCGCCAGATGCCTTCTTCGTCCTTTTTCAGCGGACTGTGGATGATATGGTAGCCATTATTATTCAGTGTGCCGGTAAATCCTATGTAAGTCGGTGCATGGACAAGGACATTGTCACCCTGTGAGCAGACTGCGTGAAGTGCACTTGCCACGCCGCCTAAAACTCCATTCTCATAACCGATATGTTCTTTTTTCAGTCCGGTCACATGATTCCGTTCTTCATGCCACTTGATGATGCTGTTGTAATACTCATCTCTGGTAATAAAATATCCATAGGTCGGATGTTTCGCTCTTTCAATGATCGCTTCGGTGATCTTCGGGAGTGCCGGAAAATTCATGTCCGCAACCCACATCGGAATGTAATCCAGCCCTTCTCTTACTTCTACTTTTTTCCCCGGCCCAAGCATATTTGGAAGGATATCCACTGCAAGGGCATCTTTTCCTTTACGGTCAATAATACTTGTAAAATCGTACTTCATTTTTCTTTCTCCTCTGTTACATACATTTTTTTCTTTTAGTCATCATGATATTGTAGTCAAAAGGTATTTTGACCTCTTTGATACCAGATTGCTACGTGCTTTGCACTCTTGCAAGCAAGCTTGCATCGGCTTTCTGACCTTTTGACCCTGGTATCTCATCATACAGGTGACATGCCACATAATGTCCCGGAACAATCTCTATCATCTGAGGTTCTTCCTTACGACAGATCTCCATACAGTTTTCACAGCGTCCTGCAAATCTGCATCCAACTGGTGGATTCACCGGACTTGGGACATCGCCTTTTAACATAATACGCTCTTTTTCTGCTGATGCCTCAGGATCCGCAATCGGAACCGCTGATAAAAGAGCTCTCGTATAGGGATGTTTTGGTTCAACATATAACTTAGAGGATTCTGTAAGTTCTACCATTTTCCCCAAGTACATTACCCCTATACGATCTGATATATGTTTTACAATAGACAGGTCATGTGCAATAAACAACATGGTCAGATTTTTTTCTTTCTGTAATTTCATAAGCAGATTTATAATCTGTGCCTGTATCGAAACATCCAATGCTGAAATAGGCTCATCACAAAACAAGAATTCCGGATTAACGGAAAGTGCTCTGGCAATTCCAATCCTCTGACGCTGCCCACCTGAAAACTCGTGGACATTTCTCGCTGCATGCTCTGCATTCAATCCAACCATCTCAAGTAGTTCCGCTACCATCTTCTTTTCTTCCGTTTTGTTCTTCGCCATCCCGTGAATCTGGATTCCTTCTGCTATTATATCATAAACCTTCTGGTGTGGGTCAAGAGAAGCATACGGATCTTGGAAAATCATTTGCACACGTTTTGTAAATGCAAACCGTTCTTTCTTTGACATGGTATGAATGTTCTTCCCGTGAAACAGAACCTCTCCATCTGTTACCGGATACATTCCAAGACAGGTTTTTCCGCAGGTTGTTTTCCCACATCCGGATTCACCAACAATTCCCAGAGTCTCACCTTCGTAAATATCAAATGACACATTATCAACAGCCTTTAACTGTTGTTTTTGAGTAGTCGGAAAATATTTTTTCAAATTTTTAACTTCTAAGATTTTCTTTTGGCTAGGCATGTGCAACACCTCCCTTTGCGGCACGTTCATCCATCATCCAGCAGGATGCCCTGTGACTGGAAGATACCGTTTTTTCCTCCGGCATATACTGTGCACAAATATTCATGGCATGCGGACATCTTTCACAAAATGCACATCCCTTCGGCGGATTTGTCATATCCGGAATATTTCCTTCTATGGTACAAAGCATTTCTTTTCCGTCTCTGTCCAGTCGTGGAACGGAATTTAAAAGGGCTTTTGTATATGGATGAACCGGATGATAGAAAATCTCTCTGACCGTACCCTCTTCTACAATTTTCCCGGCGTACATAACTATAATTTTATCAGCCACATCCGCCACAATTCCTAAATCATGCGTAATCAGCAGAATTGCCATCTTCAGTTTTTTCTGCAGAGCTTTCATTTCAGCCAGAATCTGCGCCTGGATCGTTACATCCAAAGATGTGGTTGGTTCATCAGCAATCAACAATTTCGGATGAGAAATCAATGCAATTGCGATCATAATCCTCTGCCGCATTCCACCAGATAACTCATGCGGATACTTTTCAAGACATTTTTCAGCATCTGCAATGCCTGTTAACTTCAGCATATCGATTACTTTTTTCTTTTTTTCTTCTTTAGAAGTCGTTACGGCATGATTGTCAAGACTTTCCATGATCTGCTTTCCGATTTTCATGGTCGGATTTAAAGAAACAAGTGCATCCTGAAAAATCATAGAACATTCTTTGCCACGGAATTTTTTCCACTCCTTAGAAGAATATTTTGCGATATCTGTACCTTCAAATATGATCTGGCTTCCTTCCATTACTTTCCCCGGCTTTTTTACAAGCCCCATAATAGTTTTCGCTGTAATCGATTTTCCACAGCCCGATTCACCTACCAGTGCAACCGTCTGTCCTTCTTCAATAGAAAACGATATATCCCGCACCGCCTGCACAGTGCCTCCATATGCAGCAAAATTCACAGCCACATGTTTCATTTCTAATAAATTATTCATTTTTTCTATCCCTTTCACTAAGGTGGTCACTGCATATTTTGTTATTCTACAATTTTAGGTTCTAATGCGTTTCTCAGAATATCTCCCAGTAAATTAAAGCTCAAAACTGTAATTAGGATCATTACGCCCGGATATACCGCCAATAAAGGGTAATCCAAAATATGCGCCTGTGCTCCCTGAAGCATACTTCCCCAGGATGCACGTGGAATCTGCACACCTAATCCCAGGAAACTTAGAGAAGATTCCATCAGAATTGCATTTGCCACACTCAAGCTTGCTGCAACAATAACCGGTCCTAAAATATTAGGGATAATATGTTTAATGATCACACGAAAGTTTGATGCCCCCAGATTCTGTGTAGCCACCACAAAATCTCGTTCCTTTAATGACATTGTCTCCGCTCTCGTAATTCTTGCGACGGATGCCCAGGAAAACAGACTCAACACAACAATCAGAGTCGGTAAACCAGGCTTTAAAAAGGTATTTAAAATAACCATTAACAGCATACTCGGAAGAGCAAGGAAAATATCTGTAAAACTCATCAAAAACATATCTACTTTTCCTCCGACATAACCGGAGAATACACCTAATGATGTTCCGATTACAACTGTCATGATCATAGACATGAATCCCACCAGCAAAGAAACTCTTCCACCATATAAGGTTCTGGTAAAATAATCTCTTCCGTACTCATCTGTGCCAAACCAGTGACTGGATGAAATACCCTGCAGCTTTTGAGAGGCGTCTAACTTATAAGGATCGTAAGGACTAAGAGGTGCCAAAAGAACAGCAATGATGAGAATGGCAAGAAGTACGACACTTACCATAGCAACTTTGTTTTTCTTTAGTTCTTTCCAGATATCTTTCCATACACTCTGTCTCTCCACAGAAATTTCTACTGTTTTCTTTTTTTCCAGTTTTGCAAACGAATCGTTGGTTATTACTATATTATTTTCCACCGGATGCACCTCCCCGTTTAATTCTTGGATCAACAAAGGCATACAATAAATCTGCAATAAAATTACCGACTACCAAAAGAAAACCAGAAAGCATAACATACGCCATGATTACTGGATAATCCCTTGAACCAATCGCAGACATCGCAAAGGTTCCAATTCCCGGCCATCCAAAGACACTTTCTACAATAAAGGATCCACATACCAAAGATGCCAGATTCATTCCCATCAATGTAATGATAGGCAACAGCGTGTTTTTCAACACATGTCGGAATAAAATTTTCGTCTGAGAATCTCCCTTTGCTTCGGCGGTAAGCACATACTCTTCGCTTAACTGTCCGATGGTATTTGCACGGATATAACGGATATAAACCGCAACATGACCGATACTAAGCGTAATACATGGAAGAATCATATGCTGGAACGTATCAAATGCAGATACATTTCCAACGGTATGCATACCGGAAGAAGGTAATACCTTTAATACTGCAGCAAATACAATAATAAGCAGCATACCAAACCAAAAAGAAGGAATGGACATTCCCATATACGCTAACGAACTTATCAAGTTATCAAGCCATGAGTTCTTCTTATATCCCGACCATAAGCCAAGCGGGATTGCAAGTAAAAGTGACAAGATCATAGAACTTCCCATAAGTATGATTGTTGCCGGAAGACGCTGCATAAACTGTGGCCACACAGCCGACTTATTAGATAAGGATACACCTAAATCTCCGTGTACCGCACGTTTAGCCCAGGCAAAATACTGCTCTGTCATGCTCTTATCCAACCCCAATTGTGCAATCACATTAGCTTTCTGTTCTTCCGTCATTTCCGGATTCACATACATATCCGATATGTCACCTGGTGCAAAATAGACAATTGCAAATGAAAAAAAGGAAATCAATATCATTACGATTACTACCTGAGCCGTCTTTTTTAAACAATATTTCCACATAAGTATTCCTCTCTGTAAAATCGAATATATGAAAGAATGTGGCTTGTCTTTACTTTAAAGGCATGCCACATTCCGTATGCTTTTCAGCTAGTGTAAATTTTTAATCCACATGAATAGATAAGTAATCAATGAATTCAGGAACAACTGACGAACCATCTAAACCAGTAACATTTTTCTGCGAAACCATAACAAAGTTTGTATATGTAAGTGGGTATTCCCAACATTCTTCCAAAGCTTTGTCCTGAATTGTATTCCAAAGTTCCTGTTTTTCTTTCGCATCTGCAGTTCCTATGGCTTTCTGAGCAAGCCCTGAAACTTCATCACTGTATCCACAATCACAGAGACGATTTGTAAAGTAGCTGATTGCCTGTCCACAGTTTGAACCACGCTGTGAATCCCATCCGTTTGTACCAAGATCCCATGTTGTAGCCAGTTCTTTATCTTTGCTTGCAAAGAAACGTGGGAAGAATGTAGAAGTATCGCAGCTTTCAATATTTACTGTTACGCCGATTTCAGCTAACTGCTGCTGTACGACAGTTGCTACAGCTTCCATATTTGCACGGTCTGAATTGTAAATATATGTAAGTTCTTTTCCTTCCAATCCAGATGATTTTGCAAGTTTTTTTGCTTCTTCCAGATTGAAGTTATATCCTTTACAGTCTTTATTATAAATAGACTGGTCCGGTGTGATGAGGCTGTTCGCTGGCTCTGCAAGTTCATTTGATCCCCATGCAAAATCAACAATCGCATCTTTGTCAAGTGCAAGGAAGATTGCTTTTCTTGCATCCTGAGATAATGTAGACATTACCGGTCCGTGTGGGTTTAACTGAAGGTAATTAAGACGAGCTTCTGATATACTGTACATATTGTATTTATCAGACTCCTCTTTGTATTTCTTCAGGTCTTCTGCGCTTGTAACACGCATATAATCAATTCCGCCATTTTCAAATTCGATCTGTTTTGTGCTTCCGCTGCCGATTGTTTTTATAACGACTTTCTTAACAGAAGGAGTTCCTCTGTAGTAGTCATCTCTTGCTGTATAAACAAAACTATCTTCGTTAATTTCGCTTACTACATATGCTCCAGATGTAGCCATACCCGGTGTTTTGAAGTATGTACTGTCATTAATCTTTGACGGATCATTATCAAATGCATGTGCCGGCATTGGATAGAACTGAGATAACGTTCTGACATAGTTATCATATACTGATGGAAGTACAAATTCCATTGTCTTATCATCAATCTCGTTGATCTGCACTTCTCCACCATTTACCTTGGTGAATGATGTAGGTCCGCCATAAACCAATACACCATAATCAATGGTAAATTTGATATCTTTTACTGTAACCGGTTCTCCATCACTCCATGTTGCTTTGTCATTAATATGAAGTGTGTAGGTAAGACCATCTTCTGAAATATCAAGCTTATCAGCCAGATAATATTCCAGACCGTCTTTTGTCTCAGCAAATAACGGTTCATAGATTGGACGGATTGCACTTACCAAGTCATCACTGCTCTGTGCACTTGGCTGAAGTGAATTTGGCATATAATTCAATGCAAATGTAAAAGTCCCATCACTTTTTGCCTCTTTCTTCGTGTCTTCTGTCTTTGCGCTGCTGTCTTTCTTGTCGGAACTTCCACCACATCCGGCAAGCATACCGACTGCTAAAATTCCTGCACACAATAATGCGAGTGCTCTTCTTTTCATTTTCCTTTTTCCTCCATGGTATTTTCCTTAAGTTGTTCTGTCTGTGTATCCCCTCGTTAACAACTCTTCAAAAATACTACCAAAATGTTTTTTTCTTTGCAAATTGCTTTTTTCTATCAATTTTTGCACTTATTGCTATCGTTTATCAATAATTCCAGAAAACGCTGATTTCCCGTTATTTTTGTATCTTTTAACAATTTATTGCTTTTATCTATAGTAAAAAATATAATTTTTTTACAATTTCTTTTACCTTTTTTGCAATGTGTATTGTATAATGATTACAAAAGATTTGTTAAATTTTATTCAACATGAAAGGTTTATAAATGAAAAAATTATATGAGCAAAGCCCTGAAATGCAGCTGTCCGGCAAATGCCAGCTGCGCCATGTAAAATGCACGCACCACAAAGGATATCTGATGGAAGATCTTTCCATGATCAAAAGCGGATTTTATGAGATCAGCTTTTGTAAAAGCGGAGATTTTCTGTTCCGCATCGGCCAGAAACGGCATTTTATTACAAATGGTGATATTCTGGTTATTCCACCGGATATTCCACACTACTTTACTTCCAGTGATCTCGTTGCAAACTATTATGATTTTATCACTGTATGGCTGGAAAAATCATATATTTCCAATCTGAAAAGCCAGCTTCCGGCCCTTAAGGAATCTGTTTTCAATATTGACACACCTCATCTTCTTCATACTACCAATAAGCTATGTAATTTTGAGGAAGAATTTGAAACCTTTTACCGGGAATATGCTTCTTATGGGGAGCTTTCTGAAACCTATGCCTGTGGTGCATCCACCTGTCTTCTGGTAAAAGTCATTAACTATGCCCTGAAATATTCCAACGAATTTATTGAGATCGAATCCGATCAGACCAATCAGATCGTCCGCTATCTGGATCAGCATTTTCTGAAAGAAATCGGTGTGGAGGATCTGGCGCGTACTTTCCACATGAGCAAGAGCAGTCTGAACAAATTTTTTCAGAAACAACTGAATACGACCTGTCATCAGTATATTTTAAAGAAACGGCTGGCACTTGCGGTCTCGCTGATCCGGCAGGATGTTCCGCTTAAAACGGTTGCTGTCCAGTCCGGTTTTGGAGACTATTCTTCATTTTTTCGTGCTTTTAAGAAAATGTATCATATTTCCCCGACCGAATGTCAGGCAGACAATGAAAAACTGAAAAAGATCAAACATTAGCCGGGAGAATGACTTGTCTGAATAGTGTAGACATGCAAAAAACTTCGGATATTCTGGATTTTCGCCAGTGATCCGAAGTTTTTCTTGTTTAATATTTCTTTTTTTGATTGTCTTTATTTCACCAGATGTACTTCTGCCTTCTTCTCATTCAGCTTCTGTGCAGTCTCATGCTCATTGACATAGATACTGATATGTTTTTCTTTGCCGGAAGTATCGTAATCTTCAGCAGTAAATACATGTCCGTCAATGATCACCTTTGTTCCATATGGAATCTCATCCGGGTCAACCGCAATGGTCTGCCCTTCAACAACCGGAGTTCCGGTTGCTTTGACTTTGCTTGCCTTCGCACGGCAAGTCTCGCAGGAACAATAATAATCAATGGTATACTCTCCAATACTGTCTCCATACTGTTCGGCTGTAGCGTTCTGTTCGTTCACATCCGTGCCTTCCAGATTATAATTTTCTTCCAGGATTCTGGTTGCCCAGACAGCTTCCGGAATATATACCGTTCCGGAAATGATTCCCTGGTCTTCATTTGCAGCTTCGATGGTCTTTCCGTCTCCTGCATACATCACAACATGATGGACATAACCATCTTTTGCATAGAAAATCAAATCCCCCGGCTGTGCGTCTTCAACCGGAATCTTGGTTCCATACTGGCTCTGATCTTCGGCTACTCTTGGCAGATTATAGCCAAAAGTCTTATAAATCTGCTGTACAAATCCGGAGCAGTCCGCCCCTTCTGTCAGGCTTGTACCGCCCCATACATAAGGATTGCCAATGAACTGTGCGGCAAAATCCAGCATTGCCTGGCGGATCGCATTCCCCGGTGTTCCCGGCTTTACAGAAGCATAGCTATAATAAAGTGCCCGGTTATCTTCCGGTGCGATCAGTTCTGTAGCTGTCTGGTAAGCACCTTCGCCTGCTGCTTCTACCTGCGCTTTTACTTCATCCCCAGTCTGAACAGCCTCTTTAGAGACAAACCCTCGGACATCCCCGGACTCCACATAGATCCAGTCTTTCTCTGCATCCGCAAGGATATAACACAGATTACCCTGGGACATGGTTCCGATCACACGTGACTGTCCATTTGCCTCTTCCTGGATTGCTACAGTTCCATCCGACTTTGATGCATCTGCCAGTGCATATTTTTTCGTAGCCAGTGTCTGATTTACGGTTGCACGTACATGGGTAAATGCCTGATTTTCATTTGCCGGAACCGTTTCTTTTGCAAGGGATGCTGTTCCTTCGATTCCAGTGTATGCAATCTTGGCTTTTTTTGCAGCTTTTTTTGCCTGCTTCTGGTATCCACTCAGCAGTACCTGTGCGGCATCTCCGGTATAAAGCTCGGATTCTTTTACAAATCCTCTGACCTTTCCGGATTCTACATACAGCCATCCATTCTTTTCTTCTTTCAGAATGTAGAGAAGTCCATCCTGTGAAATTTCTCCGACAGAACGCACCTTTTCGGTCAACTGCCGGGATGCTGGGGATGCATTTAAAGTATCATCCTGCAATGCTGTAGCAGTATCCGAGTTTAAGGATGACTTCTTTCCCGAAGTGTCTGCTGTGTTTTTTAATGTCTCGGCAGAAAATGTATTAAGCTGTACTTTCTTTGCTGTTTTCGTCTTTTTCGCAGAAGATTTCGTCTTTGATTTCTTCGCCTTTACAGAAGTTTCCTTATGAAACAGTTTTTTAGCATCAGCTGTTGCTTCCTGAATATCACTTTCTGTCCGATCAGTATCAACGGCTCCACTGATATCCTCCGGAATTGCCTCACGTATGCTGATCTTTGTCTTTGCAAATGCATATTTTCTCGCAACTGTCCAGAAACGGAAATCTTCTTCGTATTCCGGAAGACTGACGATCTGCTGTCTCTTGACCAGTTCTTCATTGGTCATCTTGTGTTCACTATCCTGCGTATTTTTTTCCTGCTCCTGCGCTTTGTTTTTTTCTTCTGAGCCTTCTGTCTGATCTTCCGAAGGCTGCTGTTCATTGTTCACATTGCCATCTGAAGGCTGCTGTGGTGTATCCGGATTGATCGGATCTGTCGGTTGCTCCGGCGTAACCGGCACATCTGGATTAGCCGGGATTACTTCTACTTCATCTCCTGTTATCGGATCAACCTTCCATCCTGTTTTCGCTGCATCACGCAGACCGGTATCTTCCAGATATCCAGTCTCTTCATTGTATCTGATTTCTTCATTATGAATCATCTCCAGGACAAGATCTGATACTTCTGTAAGTGTATCACGCCCATCAATGGATTTTGCCTGTAATTTTTCTCCATTTTCTGATCCATTAGAAGTAACCTCTGTAAGACCGCTCTCTGCTGCCCAAGCTGTTGCCGGAGCGCTGAAAGTAAGTCCGAAAACAAGTAATCCTGCTAGAATTTTTACTCCTGTCATTTTTGCTACCTGTATATTTCTATATTTCAAAATCTGTTGCTCCTTCTTACAAATTCTGTAAAATGCAGTCCTTTTAGTCGAAACGCGACATTTTTATTTTACTACTCTTTGACAAAACCGTCCATATTTCATTAAAAATATTTCTGATAAAATTTTTCAAACTCAGAGAGTAATTTCTTTCGGAAAATATTTTGGTAAAATGAGAAAAAGGAAATGTCCTGACATATTTTACGTCAGAACATTTCCCTGTTTTTATGGCTTTAGATAAACTCCGAAAGAACAAATTATCCTTCGCTTAATTTTTATTTAACCAGATATACTTCTGCATTCGTCACGCCGAGAGCAAGTGCTTCTTCATGGCTGTTTACATAGACATCAATGTGGTTTTTCTTGATCGCACCACCACAGTCTTCAGCAGTAAATACATGTCCGCCGATGATGACTTTTGTTCCGTAAGGGATTACACTCGGATCCACCGCAATGGTCTGTCCTTCAATGACCGGGGTTCCGGTTGCTGTGATCCCGTCTGCTTTGTTACAGCAGATTTCACATGCACAGTAATATGTAATCGTAAAATTGCCAAGATCTGCGCCGTACATCTCTTCTGTCGCATTGACTGTTCCGATTCCACCACCTGCAACAGTATAATGATCGTCCAGGATCCGGGTTGCCCATACTGCATCTTTGTTATAAACAGTTCCGTAAATGATTCCCACATCTTCATTTGCTGCTTCGATCGTCTTTCCATCTCCGGCATACATCACAACATGATATACATAACCGTTCTTTGCATAGAAGATCAGGTCTCCAGGCTGTGCGTCTTCTACTGGAATCTTGGTTCCATACTGGCTCTGATCCTCGGCAACACGCGGAAGATCATATCCGTAAGCCTTGTAAATCTGCTGTACAAATCCGGAACAGTCTGCTCCGTTTGTCAGACTGGTTCCGCCCCACACATAAGGATTACCGACAAACTGGGATGCATATTCAATCATTGACTGGCGGATCTCACCACTCGGCGTTCCTTCTTTTGTAGAAGTCAGCGTATAATAAAGAGCCTTATTATCTTCCGGATCCATGTTTTTATCTGCTACCGAATAGGAATCAGCTCCTCTTTCTGTCACCTGTGCTTTGGTTTCAGCATCTGATTTCAAATACTTCTTTTCCGCAAAGCCTCTGACATCTCCGGATTCTACATAAACCCAGTCTGAATCTTCATCTGCAAGAATGTAGCAGAGCTCTCCTGCTGTCATTGTTCCGACAACTCTGGAATCCGCATTCTTCTCCTCCTGAATATCCAGGATTCCTTTTTTATCAGTATCTACCTGTTCGCTTACTAGTGCCGGTTCTTTATCTGCAACCGTCTGGTTCACCGTCGCACGGAGATAGGTATATGCCTGATTATCTTTAGCCTCTACCAGTGCCTGTGCCGTCTTTGCGGTTCCCTCGATTCCGGTATAGTCTTTGTTTTCTTTGGAAGCTTTTAACCTGGCCTGTGTCTGATAGACATCCAGAAGTTCCTGTGCCGCATCTTCCGTATAAATTTCAGACGCCTTTACAAATCCCCTGACATTACCGGATTCCACATACAACCAGCCATTGTCTTCTTCTTTCAAAATATAAAGAAGCCCGTCCTGCGAAATCGTTCCGACCGAGCGGACCTTTTCTTCCATCTGCTGTGCTGCCAGGTCAGCAGTCACTTTTGCTGCCTGTTCTTCTTTCTGCTTCTGCAGATCCTTCTCAGCCTGTCTTGCTGTTTCAGCTCTTTTTCCAGCTTTCAGATTGGTCTGATTCGGCGCCTCTGTCTTTAATTTCGCTGATGAAAAAATGTTGAGTCCGGTTAGTTTGATCTGTGCAGATTTTTTTACACCTTTTGCCGTTTTTGTACGTTTCACTTTTTTCGTGTTGTATTTTTGATTCTCTATATCAAATCCGGCTCTCAGCTCTTTTGCATCTTTTTTTGCCGCTTCAAGCTCTGCTTCTTTGGCTTCCTCGGAAGTATCTGCCCTGCCATCTGCAGCTTCCGGAATTTCCTCCCGTACATTGATCGCTGTTCTGGCAAATGCATATTTTCTTGCCACAGTCCAGAAACGGAAATCCTCTACCATCTCTGGCTGCTTCACAATCTGCTGACGGCTGATCAGTTCAGAATTACTGACTGCAGTTTTTGATTCGTTCTGACTGTCTGCTTCTTCTGCTTTGCTGATCTCCTGTGTATGGTCGATCTCACTTCCCGGAATTGGATCGATCTTTGTATCTTTCCGGTCTTCGGAAGAATCTGCCTTATCAGTATCCGGTGTCTGAATCGGATCTTTGGAATCGGATTTGCCGGAATCCGGATAGCCCGGATTTTCCGGAGTGCCTGGTTTTTCCGGTGTCTCTGGAGTTCCCGGAGTATCCGGCTTTTCTGGAGTTTCTGGTTTTTCCGGTGTCCCTGGATTTTCCGGAGTGTCCGGTTTTTCTGGAGTTTCTGGTTTTTCTGGAGCCTCTGGAATTTCTGGATTTTCCGGGGTTTCCGGAGTACCTGGTTTTTCCGGTGTCTCTGGAGTTTCTTCATTTCCAGGATTGTCCGGTATGGCTGGTGTCTCCGGAACATCCGGTGTCTCTGTCAGGCGTTCTCCTGTCTCCGGATCCACTTTCTGACCAGTCGAGGTATCTTCCAGATAGCCGGTTTCATTATTCAGCCTGACTGCTCCGCTTTCCATCATTCCCCGTACATAATCAGATACACTCACAAATGCTTCCGATCCATCTGTCTTTTTTGCCTGCACTGTATTCTCTGCTACAACGGCCGTTTCCCCATCATCGGCAAATGCCGCCATTGGCGAACCAAGAGCCATTCCAAATGCCAGAAGACTTGCCAGTGTCTTTGTCCCGATCCTTTTTGCTATAAATTTGTTCCTAAACTTCAATAATTGATCCTCCTCTCGTAAATAGACTATAAGTTGTATGTTAATTTTTGAAGTTTTCAAAAAATTCTTCTTCGCATTAACAATTGCATTAATAAAATGTATGAAACATTAAATTTAGGAGTTCCATTCATCTTTTGTTTGATTATTTTTAATTATAGCACAAATTTAACCATATGTGGTGTTTTTTTGGTAAAAATACACAATTTCTACATTTATGGTTCCTGTTCATATTACTTTGTCAATATGTTACCTTGTTATGATCTGGATGATTGTCTTATCCGTTTCACGCATTCCCTTCTTTGCAAGCTCTCCGATATTGCGGATTGTATTTTCTACAAGTCCGTCTCCGCCATAGAACTGCTTTCCTATCTTCTCTTACCATTTTCCACCCATAATATCCGGCTGATACTCAATCTGTGACACGATCTGCGAGGGCGTATATTTCCAGATTTTCTCTCCTGTATAATCTGCCGCCACAAACATCCCAAAGATAAGGAAACTGATAAACATCCGCGCAAAGAAACTGCTTCCGCCATTTTCTTCTGAAGAATGTTCTCCATATAATCCCCTGTATACATGCTGATACCTTGGATGCACCGCCGGGATACTGCCCTTTCTCCATTTTTGACGTGACATCCTAAGCAACTCCTCGCGGCGTTCCTGTGATTCGTTCATTCCAATCTCTCCCTTCTGCTAAAGCATCCAATTAAAATGAATGTGCCTCGGTGCATTCTACACCGAACGCAGTTACTTGCAACATTCTTCTTTGCGCGAGTGCGCATCTTTGGCAGGTAGTTCTTTTCATTTACCAGAAAGTTCTTTCCCAATTTCAGACAAACAAAAAGGACATATACCTCTACCTCAGTATATGTCCCACATCTTTTCACATATGCAATTTTTACCGTTTTGCCATCTCTTCCATGATGTCATCCCAGGTGATCCCCCGTTCTGCCATCAGCACCATCATATGATACAGGAAATCACACATTTCATATTTGACTTCTTCCTGGTTCGGATTCTTCGCCGCAATGATGATCTCGGCAGCCTCTTCTCCAACCTTCTTCAGAATTTTATCAATACCTTTTTCAAACAGATAGTTCGTGTAAGATCCTTCCTTTGGATGCTCTTTGCGATCCATGATCGTATGATACACGCTCTCGAATACCTGCTGCGTATTGATTTCTTCATACTGATCCCCTACGATTGGCTGGAAGAAGCAGGTCGGATTGCCGGTATGACATGCTGCTCCTACCTGATCGACTTTTGCAAGCAGGGTATCTTTGTCACAGTCGATGGTCAGGGATTTGACATACTGAAAATGTCCGGATGTCTCGCCTTTTGTCCAGAGACTCTGTCTGCTCCGGCTGAAATAGGTCATCCGTCCGGTTTTCACTGTTTTTTCAAATGCCTCCTGATTCATGTATGCCACCATCAGCACTTCGGACGTCTTATAATGCTGTGTGACAACCGGAAGTAATCCATCGGAATTTAATTTAAATTCGGAAAAATCCATCAGACTCTCAAAGGATGTCATACGAATTCCTTTCTGGCTGCACTCTTCTTTGAAATCAGCACAATTGATTTTTCTCTGACTCACATACATTCCAGAAAGTCCTTTCACACCCGGGCATTCCAGGATCTTAAAAAGCTCTTCCTTTTCCAGTGTATCGGTCACAACCACACACGGAATATCTGTAATATTTACAACGGAATTCAGATCCAGACGGTGCATAAATACAATCTGGCTACTGTAAGTCTGGATCAGATGCTGCTGCTTAAATAATGCATCAAAGTCATTCAGTGACACCGCGATCTTCTCTTTTCCAAACCGCTTTGCCACCTCTTCGATCAGTTTCTGTGAATCCGGCTTTGAAAAATTCAGCATGGCACGCTTTGCACCGGTGTAGAGGATTTTCTTTACATCCTCCTGCCGCTTTACATTTCCTCCGGCAACCATCGGGATCCGAATCACGCGGTTGATCTTTTTCATCAGTTCAATGGACTCATCATGATCCTGGTCCGTACTTGACAGGTCAAATACCAGAAGTTCATCCGCCCCGTTATCGCTGTACTCTTTTGCCAGCGCGATTACATCTTCAGATACAACTGTCGGGTCATCAAACCATTTTACCGCCTTCCCTCCAAGGATAAAAATGCAGGGAATCAATCTTTTATAACTCATACGAGAAACTCCTGTCCTTGTGCAAAATCAATTATCCTAATTTTGTTAATGATTTGCAAAAAGAACTATCCTTTCTAAAATATCTCTCTGCCACCCTATTTTTGTGTCAAATCAGCAATTATCATCATATCCATTCAAAATCATCTAAAATATTATCCAGATGAAACACTGATTTCATTGGCAAAATGATGCCTCTAAAAGCCCAGTTTTACTGCATTTTAAAAGGGTGCATTTTGGAATTTTACCAAAAATACACCCTATATCGTCATTTTCCCATATTTTGTTGTGATTTTTCTAAAGCAGTCAAAAACGGTCATGCAAAAGGATAATCATTTTTACTAATTTAGAGGATAATCGAGTTTGCTAAATAACATAGAGTGTTTGCATTTATTAAAGTAAGTATACACATTATACATTTTTTAGTCAATGCAAAAATCCTATTCGTAACAAAAATATTGATTATCAATCTGTTTCCACACCCCAGAACCCTGAATAAACTCTGCCTGGAATAAAACATTCTCTGGAATTTGTGATCCATTCCAGTAAACATATTCTGCATTCTTTATTGTACGCTCATCAGGTTCTCCCCAAATAATTTCATCGTTAACGAAAGCATATTGTCCTGACTGCACGATTACTTCAAAAATTGTATTTGGAAATTTATCGCTCTTTACACGATTCATAATTACAGAGGCTACTGCTATTTGTGCTTCGTCATTTAAACCTCTACATTCTTGGAATAAAACGCATGAGATCCACCAAATGTTTGTTGAATCTGTTTCAGAAATTCTTTCTTGTGCAACAGCTGTAGAAATATCAGGATTGTTTTCCTGTTCTTCTTTTACGAGTTCACCTACTGAAACACCTTCTCGTATTTTATTTTGGGTGAAAATATCTTTTGTATAATTATTCATTATTTTAATTGTGAAATTGGATTCATTTTTTGCTGAAGTTTCAGAAATATAATCTATGTTCGTTTGGTCAAAATGAATTCTTAATGCTCCAAAAATAATTAAAATTATGCCAATAAAAATGAGAAGTATTCCAATAAATTTTATTTTATTCTTCATAAGAATCACCTTATTTACCAGTAGAGCCTATTCCACCTGTACGTTCTGTTGTAACTTCTTCTTCGTCAGCAATGCCAAATTTTACGAATACAGCCTGTACAATTTTTTCATTTTCATCAATAAACATTGTTTCATTGCTTGTATTTTTAATTGCCAAAAAAATATGTCCTTCGTTATCAGCATAAGCATAATCACGATCAATTACTGCTGTTGTGTTTAAAAGAACCCCACTGCTGATATATCCCTGTGCTTCAGTCAGGTCAATATATCCTTCGAGCATTTTCTGTGTGTGATCAAACTGATCTAAGATATCATCGTATTCATCTTTCAGGTTATTAAACTTCTGCTCGTAAAGTTTAGATTCCTGTTCGCGTAAATCAGCGATTGCATCACGGCAATCTAAGGCTTTTTCATCATTGTATTTTCATCCGTTCGCTACACGGATAAGAGTATATGAAATACTCCTCATACTTTCATATGAGATTGGACTATATCTTCTATTTGAATAATTTGTTTTGGATTTTTATTTTGATTTTGATATTAGAAAAGAGCAGTAGTGATTACTGCTCTGAATCCTGTTCTTTTTCTTTAATTGGAATATTAATTATTTCTAGTCTTTCTACTTCCATAGGAATTGCATCTTCCAAATAAACCATTTTATTACTAGGTTTTGAAATTAAAATTGTCATTGGAACAAATACCTCACCAGACTTCATAAGTCCTATATTCATTCCTTTACTTCCTATCTCTGAGAAAACAATATAATCAGCTTTTGCATTTTTAGTATTTTGCACCTTCCCCGATGGAAGATAAAATACATTAGCTTCTTTTAAAGCACTATACATACACGAAAACATAGTTATACGTTCTTTATAAATCTTATATCTATTTTTTATTGAATCATTTATTGTAAAATCAGAAAGTGTCAAACCATTCTCAATAGCACTGAAAAATCGATCTTTTCCGATTTTCCCATTTATATGCTGAATGGCTAACATATGGTAAATTCCCCATTCTCTAAATTCAATTCGCATAGTAGTTCCATTTGTAAAATAGTACACAAATATTTGATTAAATAATATCTCTTCTGAAAATTCTTTATATAGTTCAAGAGAAATGTCCTTGATATTAGGCTTTTCTTTTTGAATACATAATTCGTCTTTTGTTAACATGAAATACTCCAATATAGCAAAATAGCGTTCGCAATACACGAACGCTTAAATGCTTATTTTAGACAGCGTCCTGAATATGATATAATCAGGAAATTCTATGGTAGTTTTACGTCCCCCAATAGGGAAAATGAGCTGTCTCATTCACCTTTACTTTAGAGTAATCAAGGCATCTCTCCTCGGAAAACCTTTGTTTTCTTACCTATATTATACACAAGCTAAGAGAAAAATGCTATTGTAAATATACACAAAAATAGTAATACCGTATCAGATAATTCCCACAAATGTATCATATCTGTGTAGTAACAGTTCATACCTGTTCATTTTCTGAATCAGAATCTTCATTGTATATGTACTTTAAATATGGCTCATACTCAAATTTTTCTATATTTTTTAAATCATCAATAAAATCAAAAAATATAGAGTGTGATAATATTTTAATTGAATCCATAATTTACTTACTTGTTAGCTTATCATTTTTTATTCAAATAGTCTATATTTTTCAAGTCGCCAATCGCTTGCGATCTTACATTAAGGCTTACGCCACCCATAAGAGGGTTAGTCTCTGAGCGTCCTCCATATCATATGATTTAGGAGGTTCGTTGCGTCTGGGAGACTTGCACTCCCGGTTATCCCTGATTTAATTGTTTTTATGGTTTCTACCCATGTAGGGCTGTGAGTTTTAAACTCTACCGCATTCACGCTTACCGTTTCCAGTTACGTTGTAGCCAATTAAATTTTATGGGGACTCCCCGCAATTAAATAGATTTATACTTAGCGTGAAATTCACCAAGTCTTATAATCACTAATTTTATCCTTCAAATCAGAATCAGTGATTGTTTCAATGTCAATACGTCCATCACGTACTTTCGAAGCCCAGTCTTCAGACAGACCTACAGAATTAGCCTGTTGGATATATCTGTCATATGCCTGTTGCTGTACATTCAATTCGTTCGATACTTGTGAAAGCTCCGATGCGAGAGCTTCATTACGTTTTGACCAGTTCTTATATGTACTGGATGCAGTTTTGTCAACAAGGTCGATATTTCGTTTGATCCGATCTAATTCTGTCTCAATCCAGTCCAGAGTTTCTTTCGTTTCTTCGGCTTTAGATGATGTATCTGAATTAGTGTTTGAGGTATTGGTATTGTTATTTGATGGAGAAGAATTGTACGATGATGAAGCGGAAGAATTGAAAGAAGATCCAGTATAATTATTTTTATTTGATGAACTAGCACCAGAGCCAGGTAAACGACCACCTGATGCATAAGCAGTACCTTGTAAAAAAGCTGTTGTGTTAGTCAAACCAGGTAATGATGGATTACCTTTCGCCCTTGAATTTGTTTTACCTTTTGTAAGTAGTTCTTTTGATTGTCTTGAATTAAAGACTACCGATCCAGCGGGTATAGCAGCAAATTCAGCACCTTGATTTCCAACAGTATACCATCTGTTTGAATTTGGTGGTACGACAATTTCCGGACCTTTTTCGCCTGTCAGAGCAACTTCATCTTTTCCGGTTCTCCATGAACTCTTTAGAAATGAATCATCTTGTAAAGTACCCATGGCAAGAGCACGAGCTGAGAGTTTCGGAATTGGAGATACATTATCTACTGTTCCATCAATATGAGCAGTGCCGTATAAGTCCCCTTTACCAGTAAAAAATCTTACTACTTTCTGGAATATTGTAGGTAAATTAGATGACACACCAGAATTGTCCGCTGTTCTTACAACTGACTGTCCAACAGAAAATGGATTAGAGGAAATACCAGAATTGTCTGGTTCTCTAATTACAACCTGTTTCGCATCAGGAACAACTTGAGGAACATCGCCTACGGTATAACTAATAGTACCATCTGCATTTTTTACTTGTTGAAGGTAAACCTGTACTCCATTATCTACACCAATATAACTAATAGTACCATCTTGTTCTCTAACCGCTGCAACTCCGGCAGAAACATTATCTACGTTTGCTGTAAAATATAAGGTTTGTCCTTCTTTTAAAGTATTAAGTTGCTGTTGAATTTCATCTGTAGAGGCATCGACATTCATAAAAATAGTTTTCCCATCATCGGAAACAATCCCATTTATTTTATCTTCCGCTTTTGATGTATCTGCATCTACATTCACTTTTGGATTTGACTGTTCAGCCTTTTGATTTACATCATCAACTGCTTCTTTTGCTTCAGATGTATCTGCTTTATAAACGATATTTCCAGTCTCGTCAGTTTCTTGCTTTAATTCTTGTTTACTATTTTCATCAATCTGAAAATAATAATGAATCTTTCCATCTTCATCTTTGTAAGCCTGAATATCTTTTTGAACGCCATCAAAGTTACCAGTGAAATAGATAGTCTCATTCTTTCCAAGATTATTCTCTAGCCAAGAAGTATCTTTCCCGTCAAATTCGGCAGTGTATTTTATTTTACCATCTTTTGTAGTAATTTTATTTACATCTGTTTCAACTCCACCAATATCTGCTTTATATGTGATTGTTCCGTCTTCGTTTTTAATTGCCTTGACAACAGATTCTGCATCGTCTACAGTTGCATTGAAGGTAATTGATTCACCATTTTTCAGTTTATCTAATTCTGCCTGAAGTTCTTTCTCGTTCTTTATTTCAACGTCGACATTTATTTTTGCAGCATCACCAAACAGATTCTTTAAATCATCTGCTGTTAATTTTCCGGCTGTTATAATATCCTGGAATGCTTTTGTTGCTTCAGCAGTTTTTAAATAATCTTTCCAGTCAAGATTTCCTCCATCTTTTTGAAATTTAAGATAATTCTCTTCGAGTGTTTGTATCGCAGCTACCTGCGCATTTATATTTGCTCTTTCTTCTTCGGAAGCACCATTCATCTGACTACGAAGTTCTTTAACTTTATCATCAGAAAATTTTACACCCTTATTGTTGTCAGCAGATAATCCGGTTTCATCAAGAAGCATTTTAATTGCTTGCTTTTGCGCAACAGTAACAGCAGCCCAGTCAGAATTATCTCCAGTTGCTTCGGCAGTATCCTGTAACTCCTGAATTTTTTGTTCTATTGTTGAAAGATCATATTCAAATTTAATTTTGACAATTTGATCATCTGACAATTCATCAAGGTTTTCTGAATAATGCTCATATTCACTATTCCATCCTTCAAGAAGTTTTCCAATTTAATCCTCTTCTCAAAGGCAGGTGATAGTATGAAAACATTTAATAAAATTAAAGAATTTTTCTCACACAAAAACAAACAAGAATCTCTGAATTATAAAACATACGAGGATTATAAAAAAGAGATTCTTGAAAACAAAAACGATTTTGATGCGGCTATCGTGTCAATGAACAGGTTGTAAAATGTGTAAACAATATAATTCTAATTTGGAACCATTTGTTAATTTCACTGGGGAAGAAGCTATTATTGAATCAATCTCAAATGAAAATGTAACAAAATTCTTTAATAATTCTACAGAATACATTTATAGAAAAATCACTTTTGCCAGCCAAACAATTTCCATTGAAGAGAATTAAAGTGTTTTCTTGCATCATCATATGTTTTCATTTCTTTTAGATCATTATATAACATTACAAAATCTGGGAATGATCTTTTTAAATTATTAGAGATCAAATTTACTATGTCAAAATTGCTATTAAACTGTTCGCATATATTTAATTCAGCACAATACCAAAATATATCATTATATGTAATTATATTTTTGTTATTTATCTTTTCATAGTAATATTTTATCCTTTCATTGGTAGAGTAATCATTTATAATGTCTTGTTCTGTATAATCATCACAAAATAATGTAAGTACTTTTCTACCATGATACAACGAAAATAATTTTGCATGAAATTCTGACCATAAAGAAAAAGCCGGACTTATTTCAATATTGAAGATATCATTCCAATCATTATTACAATAGTCTATTAAAAACATGTTATAATCAAGAAAATGAATTAATTCGTGAATAATTGTTATTCCCATAGAATCTTTGTTTTCTAAAAATTTATTTTTATTTATTAAAATAATATTATCTGATGTTGGGATAAAACAACCGTTCACGTTTTTGTCTATCAAATCGCCTGGATTATAATATTTTGCACGAGTATTTTGAATGTCATTTGTGAATAAAATATTCACATTATTTATATTATCAAATCCCATGACTTTCATGTAATTTTTGCATATTTTTGCAAATGCGTTATTTATTTCTTTATCCGAAAACATTTTATTCATAACACTTTTCTAAAAATAACTTTTACAATTATTACAATACCATTGTTTACCAACTTTTTTAGATAGCAAACCGAAACTTAATACGGATGCTACTCTACCAGTGGTTGAAATCTTTTTTGTATTGGTTGATTTGCAGTATGGGCAAGTAACATGTGCAGATGATTGCTGTTGGGTGGTTTGTAAATTCAATTCTTTATTTTACAAATTGATTTAATTTTGTTTGAGTTTGGTCTATAATTTTATTTATTACAGTAGGATTAGTTATAATACTTTCAATTACTTTTGATGATATGAAACTCAGCGCGTGCATTGACATAAGTCCAAGTTTTGACGCTCCTTCTTTTGTGGCATCCCATACATTTTTAGGTCGAATATTATTTAAAAAATCATGTCCAATGTATGTTATATCATTCACATAAGCATTTACAATATATCCATCTCTATCAGATGCGATATTAACTAAACTAATAAAACGTGCTTCGTATAATTTTTCAATGGAATAGTTCACGTCTTCTTTACTATAAGTAGTTGAAAAGTAATCTGGTATTGTACATATTTGAATCTCTTTATGTTGTAATGCACCGACATAATCTGTATATCCTAAGTTTTCTTCTAAATATAATAATACATCTCTTACGCAATCCGGATTTAATTTCATATTATTTCTCCTTTATAGAAAGTTGGTGATTTTATGTTTAAAAATTATTTAGAGGACAAAATATTCGCAAATATTCTTGAAAAGCATTGGAAAGATGTTTATATTTCAAATAAAATACATAATATCCTGCTTTCTGAAAATGTTTCCAAAGCTGAATGCAAAAATATTCTTGAATATGTTTGGAATAATTATCCAGACAAAATTGTTGATTAATTAGAATTTATATCCACAATCCTTACAGTGCATTTGTTTTTTAGCATCGTTGCTGAATAAACCAAATAACATAGACCCTTTGATCTTCTTCCCGACAGAAATCTTTTCTATATTAGTAGAATTACATACTGGACAATGCGGAACGTTTGATGACTGTTTGGTGGATTGATGTGCGGAATTCTCACGTTTTCCATTTTCAAGAATCACATTCAATTCTTGTTTGGATGTTCTATAGTCATAGCCACATACGTTACATTTATTTTCAACTATATGATCACGTGTATTTATTCCACAAATTGGACATTTTTCAGGTAAAGAGATATTATCTTCTATATTATTTTTAGTAATTTCTTTAATTTTTTCAGTTGGACAACCACATTCTGGACAACTTATTGCAAATTCAGAAAACATTTTTCCACATTCTGGGCACTTTATTAGAGACATATTCTTCCTCCAAATCAAACAAATATTTTCTTTAAGTATAACATAATTTGTGAATTATGCCAATATTTCTTATTATGCAATGCAGTTTAAAGACTTAGGAAAATTATTTGGTAGTTTTGATGAATTAAAATTCAATCATGCAAATAATGCTTTATCTTTTTCAGAATTAGATGGTGTTGATCAAAAGACCATTAGTAGTTTATTTAAAATAGATTCTTCTGGTGTAAGTGAATTTACTATGGCTCAAACTCAAGCAAAAACAAGTTCAATGGGGCTAACAACGGCATTAACCAACGAGTTAGTAGCTTTATCTAATGATGCAGATTTTACAGCGAAAGCAAGAGCCGGAAAAATTACTTGGGGACAAGCATTAAAAGATACAACCATAAAAACAGAAGATCTAGGAGATGCATTACTCTCAAGCAATAAAGTATCAAAAGAAGCAAAAGATTGTTTAAATAATATTGGGAAAACTGCTGGCAAATCAAGCGAAAATTTTAAAATTGCTGTTGATAATATTATTCAAGGAAATGCTGGTTTCGAGAGCATTGCTGATACGACAGTTGATGTCGGAGAAAAAGTTTCCAAATCAACAGGCATGTTTGAATCAGCAGGAAATGTACTTAAAGGTGTCTTCGCAACCATTAAAGGATTTATTCCAATTCTGGCTGTCGTTGGTACTGCATTTGCGGCATACAAGCTTTATGATGCACTTACAGTATCTTACAGTGAAGCAAGAGATAATCTGACTAATGCTGCTTCTGATTATGAACAAACTACAAGCGAATTAGAATCACTCAATTCAGAACTGAAAACAACTAAAAGTCGTATTTCTGAATTAAAAGAATTACAATCTACTGGAAAGATTACTTTTGCAGAAGAAAATGAATTAGCAAAACTTGAAAAAGAAAATGCTTCTCTTGAACGTCAGATTAAAATAAAAGAAAGATTGGCTCAGATTGAGGCAAAAGAGCAAGCTGATGCGGCAAAAAAAACTCTCGGTTACAAATCAGAAACCACATATGATTGGAATGATGATGGTTCATTAAAAACAAATATTGATGGTAAGCCAATATTCTCTTGAACTGTCGAGCTGTTTAAGAGTCATTGGTTTTATGAGAAGTTTTTTTTCAACGCATTCTCGGACCATTAAATCATTCCCCGTTGTTACACATACAAAATCTGAAGTATAATTGCCTTCTAAACCTTCCATCAAAACATTGCATCGTATTTCTCGGATGTGTTCATTGTCCTGTAGTTTATACAGATACTTTTTCTGAAGTTCACTGTACATTCTGCATACGTCCTTAGATTTGGAAACAGATAATTTTTCACATCGACCTTTGTAATTTTTCTTACGCATTATATTCCTCCTTAGTTATGCATATATATGCATTTTTGTTGAATATAAATGCACCACTCTTTGTTAATGGTTTTCCCAAAAACGTTCCCAAAAAGCGTATTTTTTCCCAAAAACACAAATTTGGGGATTTTTCTTCATTTTTGGGAAAATTTTTGGGAAGAGAGAAACGTGTCAACCATGCGGGTTTGAAGGCATTTTTATGGTTTTCCCAAAAACAGGATTTGGGAAATACTCTATGTCCTTGTGCAAAATCAATTATCCTAATTTTGTTAATGATTTGCAAAAAGAACTATCCTTTCTAAAATATCTCTCTGCCACCCTATTTTTGTGTCAAATCAGCAATTATCATCATATCCATTCAAAATCATCTAAAATATTATCCAGATGAAACACTGATTTCATTGGCAAAATGATGCCTCTAAAAGCCCAGTTTTACTGCATTTTAAAAGGGTGCATTTTGGAATTTTACCAAAAATACACCCTATATCGTCATTTTCCCATATTTTGTTGTGATTTTTCTAAAGCAGTCAAAAACGGTCATGCAAAAGGATAATCATTTTTACTAATTTAGAGGATAATCGAGTTTGCTAAATAACAACTCCTTTTATCTTTTTACAGACTGCCTTTTGTAGACCACACTTCTTTCATCCGTGGTTCTTCGGATACAGCCATATCAAGCGCTTTTCCAAATGCTTTAAATAACGCCTCTGCCATATGATGGTTGTTGCCGCCATCCAGGACTTTTAGGTGCAGGTTCATTGCACCGCTGTAGGAAACAGCATAGAAAAATTCTTTCACCATCTCCGTGTCCAGTTCTCCTAATTTGTCACAGGTAAATGTGGCGCCAAAATTCAGATATGGTCTTCCGGAAAGGTCGATTGCCGAAAGCACCAGCACCTCATCCATCGGAAGCATAAAATGTCCATACCGCTTGATTCCTTTTTTATCTCCCAGTGCTTTTGCAATGATCTGCCCCAGCACGATTCCGGTATCCTCGATTGTGTGGTGGCTGTCTACCTCCAGATCTCCGGTAACTTTGACAGTCAGATCAAAAAGTCCATGTCTTGCAAAGCCGGAAAGCATATGGTCAAAGAAACCGATGCCAGTAGAAATGTCAGTCTTTCCTGTTCCGTCCAGATTCAGTGTCATCTCGATCTGTGTCTCTTTTGTCACACGACTGCAGGATGCAACTCTGCTCTCCATCTTTTAGTCCTCCTCTTCAAAACGTACATGGATCGAATTGGCATGCGCAGTCAGCTGTTCCGCTTTTGCAAAGCTTTCGATATCCTTATGTACCTTCTGCAGTGCTTCTCTTGAATAAGAGATGATACTGGATTTCTTAATGAAATCGTCTACAGAAAGCGGGGAAAAGAATTTAGCGGTTCCGTTGGTCGGAAGGATATGGTTTGGTCCGGCGAAATAATCGCCCAGTGGCTCGCTTGCATATTCTCCGATAAAGATAGCTCCTGCATTGCGGATCTTGGTCATCACTTCAAATGGATTTTTTGTCTGGATTTCCAAATGCTCGGATGCGATCTCATTTGCCACGTCGATCACATCTTCCATCGTATCGGCAAGCAGAATATATCCGTAATTATCCAGAGATTTGGAAATGATCTCTGCTCTTGAAAGTTCTTTTAAGAAACCATCTACCTGATCGGATACCTCATGTGCCAGCTTTTCACTTGTCGTAACAAGAATTGCGGAAGCAAGCTCATCATGCTCTGCCTGGGAAAGCAGGTCTGCCGCAACATATCTCGGATTAGCTGTCTCATCTGCCACAACCAGGATTTCACTTGGTCCTGCAATGGAATCAATGCTGACATGACCGTAAACTGCTTTCTTTGCAAGTGCTACATAGATATTTCCAGGTCCTACGATCTTGTCAACCTTCGGGATACTCTCTGTTCCGTAAGCAAGCGCTGCAATTGCCTGTGCACCGCCGACCTTGTAGATCTTATCCACACCGGCTTCTTTGGCTGCAACCAGTGTATTCGGACTTACTTTTCCATTTTTTCCAGGAGGCGTTACCATGATGATCTCATCCACACCGGCAACCTTTGCCGGCATCACATTCATCAGTACCGAAGACGGATAAACTGCCTTTCCTCCCGGCACATACACGCCGACTCTGTGAAGCGGAGTGATCTTCTGCCCAAGAATGGTTCCGTCCGGTTTACTGTCAAACCAGCTGTTCTGACGCTGTTTTGCATGATAACTTTCGATATTGTCTTTTGCTTTGCGGATGACTGTAAGAAGTGTATCATCAACCTGCGCATATGCTTCTTCAATTTCTGCATCTGTGACTTCAATCGTATCTGCAGTAAGCTCTGCCCCATCAAATTTGGCAGTGTATGCAAAAACTGCCGCATCTTTTTCTTCTTTTACTTTATCTAAAATTTCTTTTACGCTTGCCTCATACTGTCCATAATTGTTCGGACTTCTTTTCAGCAGATCTTCCAGCAGATTTTTTTTTGTATCGCTGTTCAGCTTTTGTATTCTCATGTGCATTAAGCCTCCCTTTTTAATATACTTCTGAGTTTATAAAGAAGTTCCTTGATCCTGTCATTTTCCAGACGCATGCTGACCGGGTTTACGATCATACGCGCTGATAACGGGCAAACCTCATCGAGAACTACAAGTCCGTTCTCCTTCAGGGTGGATCCGGTTTCCACGATATCCACGATCACCTCTGAAAGGCCAACGATCGGTGCAAGTTCAATCGAACCGTTCAATTTGATAATCTCTACCGTCTGGTGTCTGGTATTATAAAAATAATCCTTTGCAATATTCGGATATTTTGTTGCCACACGGATCAGTTCGTGATTCTCCAGATATTTTTTCGCATCTGCCGGTCCGCATACGCACATCCTGCATTTACCAAAACCAAGATCCAGTACCTCATGTACCTTCTTTCCCGCTTCCAGAATCGTGTCTTTTCCGACCACGCCGATGTCCGCTGCACCATATTCTACATAGGTCGGTACATCCGGTCCCTTCGATAAGAAAAATTTGAGTTTTAATTCTTCATTCACAAAAATCAGCTTTCTGGAATCTTTATCTTTCATTTCCTCACAGGTGATCCCCAATTCTTCCAGAAGCTCCAGTGTCTGTTTTGCGAGCCGCCCCTTACAGAGCGCAAATGTCAAATATCTTGTGTCTTTCATCGTCTCACCCCTACCCTACAATTTTCTCTTCGCCGGTCATCAGGTTCACCATCTGCACATCTCCTTTGCTGCGAAGATACAGCATGCTTCCTGCAAGACTGCGTTTTCCATAATCCACATAGAATTCCAGCGACTTATCCGATGCTTTCTGAAGGATCTGGGTATTCTTGTCCTTTCCTCTGAATTCCATGGCAAGCTGGATTGCATCCTTCAACCGTTCTTTATCATATAAGATCAGGGAACTCTTCTCGCCACTTGAGATCTGGATCTTCTGGCGGGAAAGTGCGCTCATCAGTTCATCTACTACGATCGCAAAACCGATCGCCGGCTCTGCTTTTCCAAACTTTTCAACCAGGTGGTCATAACGTCCGCCTTTTACAATGGCATCCCCGGTCCCAAAAGTGTATCCACGGAAGATAATACCGGTATAATATCCGTAAATTCCGCTCATGCTCAGATCAAACGTAATATACTGTTCCATTTTGTAGACAGATAAGATCGCGTAGATTTTTTCGAGACGCCGGATTGCTTTCATCGCTTTTTTGCTTGGCGCTACCTTTTTCGCCTCCTCCAGGATCTCCACACCACCGACCATCTCTGAAAGTGCAGAAAATGCTTTTCTTGACACCGGTTTTGCATCAGCCTCTTCTAAAAGTTCGTCTGCACCGAAAAAGTTCCGGTTGTTAATCAGCTCACGCAGACGTTCTTCTGTCTCATCATCAATCTCGGATTCCTCGATCAGACTCTGGAAAAAGTCTACATTTCCTATACTGATCTGAAATTCTTCCAGTCCGGCATTCTTCAGACAATCAATGACAAGTGCCAGCATCTCCGCATCAGCGTCCGCCGCATCCAGTCCGATCATCTCCGCGCCCATCTGGGTACTTTCCTTTAATCGTCCCTGATAACTGGAATGATTGATAAATGTATTCCCCACATAGCAAAGCCTTGCCGGGAACTCATCATCCTTAAATAAAGTTGCCGTCGCACGTGCGATCTGCGGAGTGATATCCGGTCTTAACACCAGTGTGTTGCCGTCTCTGTCAAAAAATTTATATAATTCCCTTGAAGGAATGGTTCCGATCTCTTTTCTGAATACATCAAAATATTCATACATAGGAGTCTGGATATCATGATATCCGTACAAATGCAGAGTCTTATGAAGTCGGTTCTGAAGTGCCAGCTTTTTGGCGCATTCTTCGTGATAAATGTCTCGGACCCCTTCGGGTGTATGTAATAACTGCTCCATAGATTGTAACTCCTCTTTTTTGTTTATTTGTCACTTTAGCATGTTACCATATTAAAATGTGACCTTGTTGTATTATACGAACTTTGACGCGGCTTGTCAAGCCTGCATACTCAGAAGTTCTATCCTGCTAATCTCTTTTCCATGCTTCTTATCTTTCTTCCCGGTGATCCAGATCCTTCTGGAGCATCTCCAGATACGGAACGAATACGCCCTGCCTTAGCTGCATAAAATATTCCTCATCCAGTTCTTCAAAGCGTACGCTTTTCCGTCCGCCCTGCTTCATCCGCTCCCAAAACACTTCTATTTCTTCAAAACGCATGTAATAAAGCAGGTTTTTTGTACTGTAATAGATAAGAAAAAAGGAAATTCCATCCTGTTTTTCAAAATCCCGCATAAAGTTCATCTGGTGTTCATGGATATTGTGTAGTGGAAAGGTATCCATACTGCACTCTTTTGCGTCAAAACATACGGGAATTCCCTGTACTGCTCCAATATAATCGACCGTACTGCGCTGGTCAAAATAGGCCAGCGTGATCTGGCGGTGATCTTTGTCCATTCGTACCGGAGTGATCGGTGTCGGGATTTTCTGAATGAGCGCCAGTCCCTGCTGCTGATAGCGTTCATTCGTCCGGTTAATAAAATCCTCCAGGGTTGAACCTCTTAGCCCTCTTGAATTCCAGGTTCCCATTCTAATCCTTCTCCTTTTATGATGGTTGTAAATTCTTCCGGAAGAGGCGCGGTAAGCTCCTTTTCCGATACCTTTGCAAGCGCATCCTCTCTTTTCGGGAACTGCATTTTCCATGCATGTAAAAGTTGATATTTTAACGCATATTTTTTCCTGAAAATAGAATTGACCTTTGGATTACCATACTTGCTATCCCCGATGATCGGATGACCGGTCGAAGACAGATGTGCACGGATCTGATGGGTCCGTCCCGTGATCAGATGCACCTTCAGAATCGTCTGCTGACCATTATCCGCAAGCGGAATATACTCTGTGGCTATCGGCTTTGCCTCGCCTTTTGCTTCTTTCAGAATTTTCACCTGATTGGTCATCTCATTTTTCAGAAGATATCCTTCGATCTTCTGACGGTCTTTTATCACCCCATCCACGATCGTGAGATAATATTTTTTCACGGTCCTGTCTCTTAAAATTTCGCTGAGCTGCTGTAATCCCGCAAGGCTTTTCCCTGCGGTTACAAGACCACTGGTATTCCGGTCCAGGCGGTTACAGACAGATGGGCGGAAAGTAACAAGCTCAGCTAGTTTCAGATCGCCTTTTTTCAGCAGATAAGCGATCATATATTCATTCAGGGAAAGGTCAGACGGTGCTGCTTTCTGGGAAAGCATGCCTGATGGTTTGTTCAGGATCAGAATATCCGGATCCTCATAGATTACCGACAGCCGGATGCTGCTTTCCATTGCCCGTGCAAGATCTGCCGGAAGCTGCTTTTCTGCTCCCGGTGCCCCTGCGAATTTCTGCCAGGTATCATCTGAGAGAAATACTTCAACCTGGTCTCCTTTTGTCAGTTTTTCATTTCCCTGCGCTTTTTTCCCGTTTAACTTGATGTTCTTTTTCCGCAGCATCTTGTAAACAAAGCTCATCGGCGCATTACTTAAATATTTTCCAAGAAGCTTGTCCAGACGCTGTCCTGCTTCATTTGCCGAAACGGTTATTTTCTGCATGCTTTTAATTCCTCCTGCCTTTTACAGTGAAATGTCCAGAAGGAGTCCTTTGATCATCTCTTCGTGTTTTCTTGTATCCTGCTGTTCTACAGAAGCAATGTTGTTCATTCCCTCGGCACGGGTCAGAAATGCTTTGTAATCATGGAAAAGCTTGACCACCACCTTGTCGAACTGGTTCTGCTTCATAATGGATTTGATATGCTTTGCGGCATAGTCCACATCCACTTTTTTCACCGGCACATAGCCGCAGATTGTATTGTTGTAAATTGCAACAGCTGCTACCGGCATTGCCTTTTTCTCACTGGTGATCACAAGATCGTATGCAACGGTAAGTTCTTCGGTGACAGCCGAGATTTCAAGCTCAGTTGCCTCATCGATGGAATCATGCGGCATGACCATGATCAGATTGACCAGGATCCGGCTTGCCGGAAGACATCCGAGTACCGCTACTACAGTGAGCAGATTGAGCTTTGTCTTTGTTGTCACATAACCGGCGATCACCAGTGCGGCAACCAGTCCAAAAGAGACAACAGCTTCCAGTATCAATAATCGTTTTCTTCTGCGCAGATAACCTGCATCTCCTTTTTGTATCTTCATCTTGTCTTTCGCTTACTCCTTCGTTATTTTCTCCATCATTGACATGGCTTTTAAGATCATTCCATGCGGAAGTACTTTGGTTGCAGCTTCTGCCCCTTTCATTGCCGTGCCATATACAGAAACCTCTTTTTTGTATTTGGCATCAATGAGCGCCTGCTTTACAACCTGTACCGGATCTGCCATCACAGCCTCTTTCATGCCACCGGGCAACTTCCCTGACACTTCAAAAAACGGGGTGTCCACAGGTCCCGGGCAGACCGCTGTGACGAAGATTCCTTTTTCCTTAAGTTCAGCTGCAAGGCTTCTTGAAAAGCTCAGTACATACGACTTTGTCGCTGCATAAACTGCGAATTTTGCCTGCGGGCAAAAAGCTGCTGCGCTTGCCAGGTTGATGATCCTGGTTCCTTTATGCATCCAGGGCAGACAGGTACAGGTCATTTCGGTCAGTCCCCGGCAGTTCAGGTCGATCATGCGGAGCTGAAGTTTCTTGTCTTCCTTTGCAATCTCCTCTACTGTCCCGGTCTTTCCGAATCCTGCTGCATTGACCAGCATACGGATATCAGGATTCTGATTCTCCAGCCGGTTTTTCACCTGCTTGTATACCAGATCCTCTTCCATGTCCCCTGCAAAGATCCGGATATAAATCTTGTGGCTTTTCTTAATCTCTTCCAGCTTCTTTTCGCTGCGGGCGATCACCCAGATTTCATCCAGTTCCTTGTAAAAACGTTCAATCTGTCTGACAAATTCTTTTCCCATGCCGGAGGATGCCCCGGTAACAATCGCAATCTTCATAAGCGGTTCTCCTTTCTCCTGTGACTACTTCCGTTTGTGTACATTACGGATGGATTTCTTTTTCTGCGGTCTTGACGAGGACTCACCTCTGCCGTTTCCTGTAGATGCAGGCTTTGTATTCTTATGCCCTGCATTTGAATTTTTATAATTTCCGTTTGGCTTTCCTGGATTTTTGTTATTTCCATTCGGGTTTTTGCTCTTTCGCTCCGTGCCGCCATGGTTTCTTCCGCAGTATCCATTCTTCTCCTGCATTTTTTCCGAATGCAGCTTTCTCGGACGAATCAGACATTTTTCATCGAATCCTACCAGATCCATACGGTCCGCAATTCGCAGTGCCTCCATGACCAGATCATAATTCTTCGGATTCCGGTACTGGATCAGTGCTCTCTGCATCGCTTTTTCATGCGGATTTTTCGGCACATACACCGGCTTCATCGTCCGCGGATCTACACCGGTATAATACATACAAGTGGAAATCGTAGACGGTGTCGGGTAGAAATCCTGTACCTGCTCCGGCATATAACCAAGATCCTGCAAGTATTCGGCAAGCTTTACCGCTTCTTTCATAGTAGAACCCGGATGGGACGACATCAGATACGGAACCAGGTACTGTTTAAGTCCAAGCCTTTTATTGATCTCTTCGTATTTGTGGGTAAAACGTTCATAAACTGCATTTTCCGGCTTGCCCATCATCTGAAGAACCGGGTCTGCTACATGCTCCGGTGCAACTTTCAGCTGACCGCTGACATGATACTGACACAGTTCTTTGAAAAACGTGTCATCCGGATCCGCCAGCAGATAGTCAAACCGGATACCGGAACGGATAAATACTTTTTTGACTCCAGGTATCTTTCTGAGATCCCTGAGAATGCTTAAGTATTCTTTATGATCTGCGATCAGATTTTTACACGGCTTTGGAAAAAGACACTGTTTGTTCGTACATGCCCCGTATTTTAACTGTTTCTTACATGCCGGCGCACGGAAGTTCGCGGTCGGTCCGCCTACATCATGAATATATCCTTTGAATTCCGGATCCTCCGGAAATGTCTTTGCTTCAGCGATCAGTGATTCCTTACTTCGTGTCTGAATGATCCTTCCCTGATGGAATGTCAGTGCACAAAAACTGCAGCCTCCAAAACATCCCCTGTTGCTGATCAGACTGAATTTGATCTCCCGGATTGCCGGAACTCCACCTGCCGTCTCATAAGATGGATGGTAGGTCCGCATGTAAGGAAGTGCGTAGACATCATCCATCTCCTGCTGGGTCAACGGTTTTGCCGGAGGGTTCTGTACCACATACAGATGATCCGAATAGGGCTCAACCAGCCGCTTTCCGGAAAATGGATCTGTGTTGCAGTACTGTCTGTAAAAGCTTTTGGCGTACAGGAGCTTATCTTTTTTCATCTCTTCATACGGTTCCAGAATCTCTGCATCATACACACTGTCCAAATTCTTGACCTTGCAGACTGTTCCATCGATATAGGTAATGTCCTTGATATCCAGTCCGGCATCCAGTGCCTCTGCAATCTCAATGATCGAGCGTTCGCCCATTCCATAAGAAACTAGGTCTGCACCCGAATCCAGAAGAATGGAACGCTTAAGCTGGTTGGACCAGTAATCATAATGTGCAAGTCTTCTAAGACTCGCCTCGATACCACCCAGAATGATTGGTGTCTTCTTATATGTCTGACGGATCAGATTGCCGTACACAACTGCTGCATAATCCGGTCTCTTTCCCATCACTCCGCCCGGTGTATAAGAATCCTGCTGCCGTCTTTTCTTTGATACAGAATAATGGTTGACCATGGAATCCATATTTCCCGCCGACACCATAAATCCAAGCCGCGGCTCTCCAAATTCTGTAATACTTTCTTTATCCTTCCAGTCAGGCTGTGCAATGATCCCCACGCGAAAGCCATGTGCCTCTAAAAGGCGGGTGATGATCGCATGTCCAAAAGACGGGTGGTCTACATAGGCATCTCCGCTTACATAGACAAAGTCTACCTGATTCCACCCCCGTTCTTCCATCTCTTTCCTGCTGATCGGTAAAAATCCATGATTCATTATAATACCTCGTATGTCTGATTGGTAATGTCTTCATAGCTGTGAATAAAATAATCGGCAAGTTCCCGCTTTTTCGCATCCTGTGGGCGTGAAAACCAGTCGTCCACCGCGCACACACGCATTCCTGCATTTTTCCCGGCGAGGATTCCCATCGGAACATCTTCAAATACCAGGCAGGCAGAAGGCTCTGCACCCAGCTGCCTAGCCGCCTTCAGATAAACATCCGGTGCCGGTTTTCCTTTATTCACTTCGCAGCTTGTACAGATCGTATCGAAAAGATGGGTGATCTGCCTTGCCTTTAAAAATTCTTCCACCAGTTTCCGGTCATTGCTGGTTGCGATTCCTGTCCGGATCCCTTTCTCTTTCAGCATCTCCAGAAATTCCTTTACCCCTGGCTTTAGTGTGACCTCTTTTGTATATTTATCCACAGACATATCATACCATTCTTTTTTGATCTCCTCCACAGTATGCGGAAGCTCCGGAAAAATCTTCAAAAAGTACTGCGCTGTCTCGGTATAGCTCATCCCTTCCATTGCCTCATGAAAATCTTCCGGCGGATTCAGATGATATTTTCTGATATAATCTTCATCTATCGCTGTCCACACCCACATGGAATCTACCAGAGTCCCATCCAGATCAAAAATGACAGCTTTAGTATGCTCTAACATAATTTTTTTATCTCCTCTTCGGTCAGTGACCGGTATTCTCCCTTTGTAAGTGTCTTATCCAGAGCAAGGCTTCCCATAGAAAGCCGCTTCAGATAGATTACCTCTTTGCCGACTGCATGAAACATCCGCTTCACCTGATGGAAACGTCCTTCAGTGATCGTAAGCTCGATTTCCGACTCCTCCCCACTTTTCAGGATTCGAAGATCTGCGCTTTTAGCCGGCGTATCGTCTCCGATATCCACTCCATCTGCAAATGCTTTCACATCAGATTCATCTACCTTTCCCTGTACTTTCGCATAATACACCTTATCCACATGCTTTTTTGGGGAAAGCAGACGGTGTGCCAGTTCTCCGTCATTGGTGATCAGAAGAAGTCCTTCCGTGTCCTTATCCAGACGTCCTACCGGGAACAGATCATTTCTTTTTTTATCTGTGATCAGATCCAGAACTGTCTTGTCCCGGTCATCTTTTGTTGCGGAAATAACACCTGCCGGTTTATGGAGCATATAATACTCTTTTTTAGCGTATCCAATCTGTTTTCCTTCAAGACTTACTTTCTGTGTGGTCTCATCGATTTTAAATTCCGGTTTTTTCACCGTCTCTCCATCAACCATAACACGTCCGCTGCGGATCAGCTTTTTGATTTCACTTCTGGTTCCCTGCCCCATCTCGGCAAGATATTTGTCTATGCGCATCATGCAGACTGATTCCTCCATCCAGGCAGATATTTGTTCTTCAAAGTTCCGTTCGTGACTTTTCCCCATCCAAGCGGGAAACCGTCTGTACAGACCAGATGCCAGCCTTTTGCCTTAGCCGGAATCAGATCCTCCACATCGATTGTCTCACCTTTCAGATAACGCATCAGTCGGTTATCATCAGAAGACAGGTTCAAAGTATGCGCGTACTCTTCCATTTTCAGGTTCATCGCCAGTGCCTGGCTCGGTTCAAAACGCTTTTTCTTCAGTTCACCAAGGAGAAGTCCGCTTCTTAAAAATCTTGCGCCTTTCAGTTCCGGAAGATTCTCCGGCATATAGTACACGCGCTCTCCATGGATATCCAGTCTCCACGACTTTAGATCCCACTTTACATCACGGAAGAATTCCTCCAACTCTGCCGGGATTTTCTTCGCTTTCTGCTCTGCGACCGGGGAAGACGGGCAGATTGCATCCTCACTCTTTTTCAGCAGTGCGAGGTAATGTCCCTCCCCTTTCATATGATGTGGAAAAATACGGACAGTCTTAGCAAAATCCGGATCCTTTGACTTGGTTACTTCCGGTCTGCCCGGTGCAAATCCTTCATATCCTGCGATTTCCTGAATCTCGAATTCCGGATATTCACCGAGCAGATATTCGATCGTCCCCTCATTCTCCAGTGGATCAAACGTACAGGTTGAATACAGCATCATGCCACCCGGCTTTAACATTCTTGCCGCCTGGGTGATAATGCTTCTCTGCAGCTTCGAGAAAAATTCCGGTCCATGTTCTTCCCAGGCGCGTACCATCTTCCTATCCTTACGGAACATCCCTTCCCCGGAACACGGCGCATCGATCAGGATCTTGTCAAAATAACCGCTGAAATAGCGTTCCAGTCGTCCAGGTTCTTCACTCATGACCAGCATATTGCCGATCCCGAAAACTTCCAGATTCTTTAAGAGTCCTCTTGCTCTGGAGCTGCTGATATCATTTGCGACCAGAACACCTTCGTTCTGAAGCTTCGCTCCAAGCTCGGTTGCCTTTCCACCGGGTGCGGCACAGACATCCAGTACCCGGTCCCCCGGTTCTACCGGAAGACGGTTCGCCGGTGTCATTGCACTCGGCTCCTGCAGGTAATAAAGTCCTGCAAAATAATACGGATGCTTCGCAGGAGATATCTTCTCTCCGTCATAGTAAAAACCGTTGTCGATCCACGGGATCGGTGTGATCTCGAACGGACAGATCTTCACAAAATCCTCCACAGAAATCTTCTCTGTATTCACACGAAGTCCGTAATATCTCGGCTCGTCATAACATTTTATATAATCCTCAAATTCATCTCCGAGGAGTGCCTTCATCTTCTCTTCAAATTCATTTGGTAAATTTATCATTCTTTCGTCCTCCATATCATTTAAGTATAGCATAGTTAGAAAGAACAGGAAAGTTTTTTCTCCCTGGCAAGTCTTAAAATCCAATAGGGATTGTAACTGGTTTCTTTGCCGTCCGGATACAGATAAATCCCCAGATGCAGATGCGTGGCAAACATCCCTTTCGTCCCCTCCGGACCATATCCGGTATTTCCCATAAATCCAATGATATCCCCTGCCTTCACCTCGTTCCCCTCCTGATAACTTCCATAAGAGTCCAGATGTGCATAATAGAAATATGCACCGGACGGTGCGGTAATCCCGATCCTGTATCCTCCCTTTTCCAGCCAGCCTCTTGCCGATACTACCCCATCTGTCATACTCACAACCGGATAGAGACCGGGGATATCTTTCGATGCCATCAGATCACAGCCTTCATGTCCCCTTTTTCCTCCGTAGGTGCGCTCTCCCATCCAGCTGTCCACAAAAGATACCTGATACTGTGGATGTTTCGGTGATTCCGGAACAGGAAAATAGCGGATATCATTCCAAAGAGCTGTACAGATCTTTTCAAAAGATTTCCACTCTTCTTTTTCCGACCATTTTTCAAATAGCTCTTTTTCGTTATCCTGTGGAAACAGGCTGTTTTCCAGAAAATAAATGGCATAAAGTCTTCCTCTTTTTTCATGATCTGTCTTCGCAAGAACCTGGAAAAACGCCTCCTCCATCCCAAGCTTTCTGAATTCTTCTGTGCTTCCTGTTTTTAGGTTCAATCGGTTTTTTTTAGCTTTCTCGTTGATCTGTATGCTTGCTGCCACGCAAAAAATCAGCAATAAAAAAAGGAGCAGAAGCGATCTGCGTTCCAATCTTTTTTTCAAGATTTCTCCATTTTTCTTTTATTCTATTCACACTGAATCTCTTCTATGCACATGTGCCCCGGTATATCTGTCTGCGTTTTTTCATAAACTATTGCAAAAGAATACGGCAGGTATACACGATGAAAACAAAAAAACTGTCTGTGTTTTTTCTGATCGGACTTTTCCTTCTGATGCTTTTTTCCCCGGAAACCGTTGCCACAGGTGCCGCAAACGGACTGCTGCTCTGGTATAGGCAGGTGCTTCCGGTGCTCTTTCCTTTTCTTCTTATAACCGGTCTTATGATCCGCACAGAGAGCATTTCCCTGATCAACCATACCCTTTCTCCAATTCTGAAGCCTTTTCTTGGCATTTCTGAAAATGCTTCTTTTTCGGTGGTCTGTGGATTTCTCTGTGGCTTTCCAGTAGGGGCGAAATCCTGCTCTGACCTGACTGATAAAGGGAAAATTTCTTCTGCCGAAGGAGAATACCTGCTTTCCTTCTGTAACAATGTCAGTCCTGCGTTTCTGACCGGGTATGTGGCAGTACAGAGCCTCAAGCAGCCTGAAATGGCGCAGATCTGTCTGCTTTTTCCTATCCTTGCCGCACTGTGCTGCTCCTTTTTGTTCCGCAGATGGTATCTGCCGCGGAATCCTTTTGCGGTCGTAGAAGAACAGGCTGATCCCAGACAATTTCTTCCTTTTTCCGAGGCTCTTGACGAAAGTATTCTGTCAGCATGTGATTCCATCACGAAAATCGGCGGATATATGATCGTTTTTTCAGTGCTCATTTCTTTTATGGCAAAACTTTCCTTTCAGAATTTCTTCTGGAAATTGTTGCTTCTTCCCGGAGTGGAACTGACCGGGGGAATCCGCATGCTCTGTCAGCTGGACCTTACTTCTGAACAGCGGTTTCTTCTCGTTATGGCGCACTGTTCTTTTGGAGGAGTCTGCGCGCTTTTCCAGACAAAATGCATGATCCGATCCCAGAACTGGTCTTTTCCTCGCTATATAGCAGAAAAGCTGATTACCGCAATGGTAACCAGCCTGTTCGCTTTTTGCTATATGAAATTGTTCGGATAAAGAACTTATTCTCTCTGTCCCTGATCCGTCTGTCCGGCTTCTCCGCCGAATTCTGCTTCCAGTCCGCGTGAGGACTTATCCGGAACTTCCAGTTCTGCACGGTTGTTACGGACAACATCATAACATTCCTGAAGGGATGTTACCAGACTGTCATACTTGCTTGTGTAACTGTTCAGTGTATGACCGATGATGCTTTCAGCATTGGCAAGAAGATCATCTGTATACTGCACTGCCCCGATACGGATATCGTTGGCATCATTAGTCGCATTATCCAGAATCTGCTGTGCCTGGTCTGTTGCTGCCATAACGATCTCGTTTGCCTGTGCGTATGCCTGCTGCATGATCTCATGCTCGCTTACCAGTTCACTTGTCTGTGCATGTGCTTCTTCAATCATGCTTTCTGCTTTCTGTTGTGCATCCGCAAGGATCGCATCCTTGTTCGCAATGATCTTCTGATAACGCTTGATCTCATCAGGTGTCTTCATACGAAGTTCACGGAGAAGTTCATCGATCTGGTCTTTATTCACAATAATCTTTGTAGTTGATAATGGCTGAAACTTACAGCTGTCAATGTACTCTTCAATTTCTTCAATAATCTGCTCAATACGGCTGCTCATAATTTTGCACTCTCCTTCTTGTCACAGACCTACTGTGACATCTTTTCTTTTATACTTTTGGCGACAGTCTCCGGCACGAACTGGGAAATATCCCCTCCGAAAGCTGCGACTTCTCTTACGATTGTAGAGCTAAGGTAAGAATACTTGAGATTGGTTGTAAGGAACATGGTTTCTACTTCCGGTTCAAGCTTATGATTCGTCTGTGACATCTGGATCTCATATTCAAAATCTGTGATCGCACGCAGTCCGCGAATCACAAGACGTGCCTTTTGCTGTCTTGCAAATTCTACAAGCAGCCCGTCGAAAGGCACTACTTTCACGTTGCCGAGATCTTTTGTCACTTCCTTTAACATTTTAACACGTTCTTCTACAGAAAACAACGGGGTTTTTGCTTTATTCATCAATACTCCGATTATAAGTTCGTCTACAATTTTACTGCTCCGGGTAATAATATCCAGATGTCCGAAAGTTACCGGGTCAAAGCTTCCCGGATAAATCGCTCTTATCATGAGTCTACTCCTCCACAGATATAAATACATGCATATTAGTCTTGTATTTCTTTTGTTTGATCATTAAAAAACCAAGTTCCTCCAAATAAGAAAAATCAGTCGCCAAAGATGCTTCCACAATGATCAGTGCATCCTTTTCCAGCAAGTCTGATTTTGCAAGATAAGTAAGCACCTCTTTTTCCAGCATATGGTTGTACGGTGGATCCATAAACACATAATCGAATTTTTCTCTTCCATCCAGCCTGCGAAGTGCCGAAAACACATCCTCCCGGATTACTTCCGCCTGGTCTTCAAGCTGTGTCTTTTTCAGATTCTCCATAATGCACTGGATTGCATTCGGATTGTTTTCCACAAAAACCGCCTTTTTTACACCTCGGCTGATCGCCTCAATCCCGATTGCCCCGCTTCCGGAAAAAAGATCCAGAAATGTACAGTCGCAAAGTCCGTGTGCGATCATATTGAATAAGGTTTCTTTGGTTCTGTCGGTTGTCGGACGTGTCTCCATTCCTTTTACCGTCACAAGTGGTATTCTTCTGGCTTTCCCTGCTATGACTCTCATCTTATCGTTCTCCTGATTTATGATGTCAGAAACTACTCCATCATTCCAAAACATAGGGTGTTTTGTCTTTTAACCCTGACAACATATTATACTTTTTTGTGATTATTTTGTCAATTTCTCCGCTTGTATTTTACCAGATACATTTTTTATATCTGTCTTTTTTCAGATACAAAGCTCTACTTTTCCGACTCCATATGTGCCTGATGGACAGTGATCTGCTGATATGGAATAGCAATATGATTTTCATCCAGTATCAACTTGATATTTTCCAGCATCCGCCATCTTGTCGGCCAATACTCTTCACTTTTTACCCAGGCACGGACACCAAGCACCACTGAACTGCTCCCAAGCTCATTTACAAAGACATTATGTTCCATACTTTGGATGACGGACGGATCATTTTTTACAAGTTCCTGCAACAGTTTCTTGGCAAGGCGCAGATCCGCTTCATATGCAATATCCACCTTCAGATCCAGCTGACGGTAATCTTTGTCCGTCACATTGGTAAGGCTTGTGTTGGCAAGTGTTCCATTCGGCACAATGATCGTCTTGTTGTCAATGGTGGCAAGCTTAGTGTAGAAGATCTGGATCTCTTTGACCGTTCCTTCATTGCCATGGCTGTCTTCTATAATATAATCCCCAACAACAAAAGGCTTCAAAAATAAAATCAGCATCCCACCGGCAAGGTTGGAAAGACTTCCCTGCAGGGCAAGACCAACTGCCACGCCTGCCGATGCAACCGTTGCTGCAATCGATGCAGATTCTACACCGAGCGAATTGATAATTGCCAGAAACAGCAGAATATGAAGTCCGTATTTCAACAGAGAATCCACAAACTGTCTTGCACCGGTATCCGAATTGGCGCGTTCCATGGATGCCCGCGTAATCTTGCGGATCCAGTTGATCACCTTATGGCAGATGATGAATATGAGCAGCGCCATCAGAATCCGGATTCCAAACGCAATCAGGTCCGGACCTTTCTCCTGAATGAATTTGTTAAATCCGGTGATTGTATCCACCGTATCCTGCACGGTCGCCTCTACCTCACTTCCTGCGGCTGTCTGTGTCAAAAGCATGTTTTATCCCTCCTTCAGTGCAATAAATGCTGCAAGATTCCCCCTCTTTCCTTTGGATGCGCGATGGGAAAATAAAAGCTCCGGGTTGCAACAGGTACACACATTAGTAACCGCCATATGTTCCGGTCTGATCCCTGCATCTGTGAGAACCAGTTCATTTGCCTTCCAGAGATCCAGCTGGAACTTTCCATTCTCCTTGGCATAGAACAGACGGTCATATTCAGACTCTCTGAAATTTGCGCGGAACATATCGATCACATCTTCACTGACTTCATAGCATTCCTGACAGATGGACGGTCCCACACAGGCAAGGATATTCTTTGGATCACAACCGAATTCTTTCTGCATCTTTTCAACCGTCACCTGTCCCATCCGGTTCACAGTGCCTCTCCAGCCGGAATGGCTGGATGCTACCACCTTTTTCACCGGATCCAGAAACAGAAGCGGTACACAGTCCGCGTAAAATGTCACCAGACAGATTCCCGGTACATTTGTGATCAGTCCATCTACATCTGTGTAATCTTTTTCTCTTGTAACACCTTTGCCGGCATCTTCTCTTGTCACGATCCGTACGTTCGTCGTATGGGTCTGATGCGTGCAGACCATATGCTCCGGCTTCACGCCGATTGCAGCTGCCATTCTTCTGTAATTCTCGTCCACATGCGCGGGATCATCCCCTCTGGTATAGCTCAGGTTCATGCTTCCCAGGAAACCTTCACTCACTCCTCCAAGTCTGGTCGAAATTCCATGTTCTACAAGCCCTTCCTTTTCAAGGATCGGATATTTGAGAAATGGTACGCCAGCACTTATGCATTCGTCAAAGATATGCTCCTCGTTTTTATATTTTAATCCTATTTTCATCTGTACTCTCCCGTATTGTGATATCTGCAGGCAGCCATCTGCCTTTCCCCGGTATCATAAATCATACAATTCCAAAATCTCCGCAGTACTCAAATGCATTTTTCCGCAAAGAAATCTTATTCCCCGCGATTCCTATTACATCGAAGCGGCATGGTATCTCTGTGCAGCCGTTCTTCATCAGATAATAAACGGCCGCTCCGGACAGGCGCATCTGTTTGGGCACAGATACCGCCTCCAGAGCAGCCGAAAGCCCTCCTGTTTTGCGAAATTTCACCTCACAAAAGACCAGATATTCTCCGTCTTTTGCAACAATGTCAATCTCCGCATAACGGCAGCGGAAATTATACTCCAGTATCCGATATCCTTGCTTTTCCAGAAATTCACCTGCTATTTTTTCATATTTTGTACCGGTCCTTCGCCGGTTTTTTTCATTCTCCAATCGCCTTTTGGATCTGATCTTCTACCTGTTCTGACGGATTTTTATACGAAGTGTCCGATAAAACTTCTTCTGTGGATCGGTGTCGGTCCAAGCGTCTGAAGCGCTTTGATATGTTCTGCTGATCCATAACCTTTGTTGGACGCGAATCCATATCCCGGAAGTACCTTATCATACTCTTCCATCAGACGATCTCTTGTTACCTTTGCCACAATACTTGCTGCAGCGATGGATACGCTTTTCGCATCTCCCTTGATGATTGGAACTTGTGGAATCACAACCTCCGGAATGGTAACTGCATCATTTAAAAGCAGATCCGGCTTGACTTTCAAATTGTCAATCGCCTGACGCATGGCTTCGTAAGTTGCCTGCAGAATATTGATCTCGTCAATCCTTGCAGGGGAAGCCATCCCGAGACCTACCGCAACTGCTTTGTCCATGATCTCATCATAAAGCTCATCTCTTTTTGCTGCGGAAAGCTTCTTGGAATCATTTATATAAAGGATCTCGCACTCTTTGGGCAGAATCACGGCTCCTGCAACCACCGGACCTGCAAGTGGTCCCCTTCCCACCTCGTCAATTCCACAGATAAACGCATAGTCAGCATATTTTTCTTCGTACTGACGCATTTTCGCAAGGCGCTCTTTTTCGGCAAGCAGCTTTTCCTTCTGCTTTCTGTACTTTTCCAGAAGCTTTTGCACACCAGCTCTGTCATCCGGCGCATAGACCTTCATCAGCTGCTCCCTTTCGGCATTCTCTGCCATTTTTAAACGGCTGCCGATCTCTTTGATACTTTCTTTACTCATGCTTTATCACTCCGATTTTGTTGAACGGATAAATTCTTACCCAGGCACGCCCGATCAGCATATCACGGGTAAGTACACCCACACTTGCCACACGACTATCCGAGCTGTGATTCCGGTTATCTCCCAGGACAAAATATTCATCATCTCCCAGTTTAATCGGCTCTGCTGCAATTCCCGGATCTTCCATCACCTCTGCACCATAATGTTCATCCAGCTTTTTGCCATTAATATACATATATCCATCGATCACCTGCACAGTCTCACCGGGCAGTCCAATGATACGTTTGATATAATAGGTATTCTCTGCATGCTGGTAAGGGAATACAATAATATCATATCTTTCCGGATCGCGGAAGCGGTAGCTGAGCTTATCCACGATCAGGTTATCTCCGTCTGAAAGTGTCGGCTCCATTGAATGACCGTCTACTTTTGTGCGCTGTCCGACAAAGGTGACGATCACCCATGTCAGCAGAACAATGACCAGAAGATACAGAAGAGTTCCTCCCAGTGATCTCCATATACTCTGCTCCTGCTCCGGGGCTTCTTCCTTGTTGTCTTCCTTACTCATTTGTATACTCCTTTACAAATTCAAGTGTGATCCTTCCGAGTCTTCCATTTCGGAAATCATCCAGCAGCATACCAGCTGCTTTTGCGGTATCTAATTCATTTCCACGCACCAGACAATGGCGGCTCTCAGCAATTGCTTCCAATACACTGTAGCTGTTCTGCTTTTCGTTGATCGTATATTTCTCAGCAAGAACACCCGGATAAGCATCCTGCATAAAGCTGATCAGCTCCGCCGCAAGCTCTTCCAGATTCATGATCTCATCCTTGATCGACCCGATAAATGCAAGGCGCAGTCCCACCTGCTGGTCCTCAAACTTCGGCCAGAGAATTCCCGGTGTATCGAGAAGCTCTACGTTCTTGTTTAGACGGATCCATTGCTTTCCTTTGGTCACACCCGGTTTGTTACCGGTCTTTGCACAGGCTTTTCCGGCAAGTGCATTGATAAAAGTAGACTTTCCGACATTCGGGATTCCGACTACCATCGCACGGACCGGACGGTTCAGAATCCCTCTCTTACGGTCACGCTCTGTCTTTTCTTTACATGCTTCCTGGATTACTCCCTGAATAGACTTAATCCCACCGCCTTTACGGGAATTAACCTTAACTGCCGAATATCCTTTTCCACGGAAATAGCCGATCCACTCTTCTGTCTGCTTCTCATCTGCAAGATCTGCCTTATTGAGCAGGATCAGTCTTGCTTTATTCTTTCCAAGTTCATCGATGTCCGGATTCCGGCTGCTCATCGGAACTCTTGCATCAACCAGTTCGATCACAAGATCGATCAGTTTGATATTCTCCTGCATCATCCTTTTGGCCTTTGTCATATGCCCCGGATACCATTGAAAATTCATCCAGTTTCCTCCTTCTATTTACCAAGCAGTCCGAAACGGTCTTTCGGGGAAAGGATAAACCATACTTTCCCTTCAATCTCGGAACGCTTTACATTTCCAATATCAGCCATCCGGCTGTCTTCACTGCTCTCCCGGTTGTCGCCAAGGACAAAATACTCATCTCCACCGAGAACGATCTTCTCACTGGCAATACCTGTATCTGCAATTGCAGTAGTCTCATACTTTTCATTCAGCTTTCTGTTGTTGATGTAAATCTCTCCATCCCTGATCTCAACACTTTCGCCCGGAAGTCCGATAATCCTTTTAATATAGGAATGAAGGTTCTCATTCCCCTTTGGTTTGAACACGATAATGTCTCCGCGCTTCGGTGTACTGGCATCATATACGATCCGGTTTACCAAAACCACATCCCCATTCCGAATCACCGGGTTCATGGACTCTCCGATATTACTGATCTGATGCCCGAAATACCACACAAACACAAATGCGCACAGGCAGACGAGCACAATTTGGAATACCCATCCAAATACTTCGGGAATCCATTTCAAATTGATATGTTTTCTATGCTTTCTGTCAAATCTGAGTTCTTTTCTTTTTCTATGTCTCATCTGTTATCATATCCTATATTAGCAAAAGGGACAAGTACCTGTCGTATTTGTCCCTCTTTAAGCATTTACTATTTTACTAATTCTTTAACTTTTGCTCTCTTACCTACACGATCTCTTAAGTAGTTCAGTTTTGCACGTCTTACTTTACCTTTACGAACAACTTCTACTTTTTCAACGTTTGGTGAGTGAAGCGGCCATGTCTTCTCAACGCCGATTCCGTTAGAGCTCTTTCTTACTGTAAATGTTTCTCTTGCTCCGCCGCCCTGTCTCTTTAATACAGTACCTTCGAATACCTGAATTCTCTCACGGTTTCCTTCTTTGATCTTACCATAAACTTTTACAGTATCTCCTACGTGGAATTCCGGAGCATTTTCTTTTAACTGAGCTGCTTCAATGTTCTTAATAATTTCGTTCATGTGTGAACCTCCTTCATATTTTGACGTTCTTAATACGCTTTTCTATCGTATCAGAGGACCATCTCTGTTTTCATCACAACGTGCTATATATTAACACATTATTCTTCATTTTTCAAGTCTTTTTCTCGATTTTCTATAATCTCTTCTGCAAGTTCTCTTTCTTTCATGGTAAGCTCTGCGTCTTCCAGAAGGTCCGGACGCCATTTTGCAGTACGGATCACTGACTGCTCTCTGCGCCATTTCTCTACATTGGCATGATGACCGGATAAAAGGATTGGTGGAACCTGCCTGTCGTGCCAGATCTCCGGTCTGGAATACTGCGGATATTCCAGGAGATTGTCCTGAAAACTCTCAAATTCGGCAGATACATCATTATGCAGAACACCCGGAATCAGGCGGGATACCGCATCCACGATCATCATTGCCGGAAGTTCACCGCCTGTCAGTACATAATCGCCGGCTGACACATAATCCGTTACGATCTCCTCCAGCACACGTTCATCGATTCCTTCGTAATGTCCGCACAAAAGCACCAGTTCGTCTTCTTTCGCAAAATCTTCTGCCATCTTCTGGTTAAACGGCTTCCCCTGCGGGGAAAGATAAATCACACGTGGTCTCTTTCCTTCCGGGAGGGCTGCTTTTTCCTGAATGGCAAGATAGGTCTGGTAAACCGGCTCTGCCTGCATCAGCATTCCTGCGCCGCCGCCATACGGATAATCATCCACACTGCTGTGCTTGTTAAATGCGTAGTCCCGGATATTCCAGGCTTCAATCTCAAGAATTTTATTCTTCACGGCTCTTCCGATAATACTGGTTTCTAGACCGTTCATCACCATCTCCGGAAAAAGCGTCATGATATCAAATCTCATATTGTTCTCCTACTATTCTGTCGCTTAAATCAGTCCGTCCATCAGATGAACAGTCATTTTCCTATTCTCAGTATCTACATCCAGAATACAGTCATGGATTGCCGGAAGAAGCACCTCTGTGTGTGCCTCTGTCGATACCACATAGACATCATTCGCACCGGTTTCCATAATATCTTCCAGGACACCGAATTTTTCACCGTCCTCAGTGTAGACATCCATGCCGATGATATCTGCCATGTAATACTCATCCTCTTCCAGTTCCACGGCATTCTCACGAGATACAAGAAGCGGCATCTTTCTGTATTTTTCAATATCATTTATGTTATCGATCCCTTTGAACTTCAGAATCACATACTGTTTAAAGAATTTTACACCTTCAATTTCAAGGGGAATCTGTTCTTTTCCTGTATCAAGAACCACATCTTTCAGAGCACGGAAACGGTTTGGATCATCCGTTGTCGGAAATACTTTGACTTCACCTTTGATTCCGTGGGTAGATGTGATCACGCCAACTTGCAGGTAATCATTTTGTTGCATACTTTGTCCTTTCTTAGCATAAGATAAACTTTACACCGAAAAATTCTGTTTTAGTCTTTTGAAGCGACTTTTTCTCCATCCTCAGATACAGTGAATCTGTCATTGGCAGCTTCACTTGCATACTAAGGTATGATAAAAAACGCAGATAAAAATAAATTTACCTGCGTTTTATTTTTATGCTATTGCATAATTTCAACCACGACTTTTTTGTCTTCTTTGGCCGCGGCTGCCTTTACAACGGAACGGATTGCTTTCGCAATTCGGCCTTGCTTACCGATCACCTTTCCCATATCATTATCTGCGACATGTACTTCGATCACGGTAGTCTTGCCTTCCTGTTTTTCCGTAACCACGACGCCTTCAGGATTGTCCACAAGTGCTTTCGTAATTACTTCTACTAAATTTTTCATCACTCGCACCTCCGCGAAGCAACCTATTTTTCAATACCTGCTGCCTTAAAGATTTTTCCAACTACTTCTGTAGGCTGAGCACCGTTGTTTAACCATTTCTTAGCTGCTTCTTCATCTACTTTGAATACGCTAGGATCCTGAGTTGGATCGTATGTTCCGATTTCTTCGATGAATTTTCCGTCTCTTGGTGATCTAGAATCAGAAACAACGATTCTATAGAAAGGAGCTTTCTTCTGTCCCATTCTTCTTAATCTGATTTTTACTGCCATTTTACTTTCCTCCATAAAACAATTTGTATTTATAATAGTTTATCTATATATCACGCATGGTCTGCGGAATATATCTCCTTTAGAAAGGCATCTTGAACTTGCCTTTTTTACCTTTCCCGCCCATCATTCCCGGGAAAGACTTCATCATCTTGCGCATCTGCTCGAACTGCTTCATCATCTTGTTAACTTCCGAAATGTCAACTCCGGCTCCTGCTGCGATTCTTCGCTTTCTCTGCGGAGTGATGATGTCCGGATTCTGACGTTCCTTGATCGTCATGGAATAAATGATTGCTTCGACTCTTGCCATCTTCTGTTCCGCATCATCCGCATCGATATCGGGCATCTTGCCTTTACCAAGACCACCCATGCCGCCAAGTCCGGGAAGCATATTCATGATACTTCCAAGACCGCCCATCTTGCGCATCTGTTTCATACTTTCCAGATAGTCCTCAAAATCAAACTGCGACTTTTTGAGTTTTTCTGTCATCTTACGTGCCTGTTCTTCGTCGATCTCTTCGCCGGCTTTCTCGATCAGGCTGAGTACATCCCCCATACCAAGGATTCTGGAAGCCATACGATCCGGATAAAACTGCTCCAGATCTGATAATTTCTCACCCATACCCACATAAAGGATCGGGCATCCGGTGACTGCCTTGATCGAAAGTGCCGCACCACCTCTGGTATCGCCGTCAAGCTTTGTGACGATTACTCCATCTATACCAATCTTCTCATTAAAGTTCTCTGCAACATTCACGGCGTCCTGACCGGTCATTGCATCGACAACGAGAATACTCTGATGAACCTCGACCGTGTTCTTAATCTCTTGCAGTTCTTCCATCATCTCTTCATCAATATGAAGACGTCCTGCAGTATCCAGAATAATCACGTTGTTGCCATTCTTTTCAGCATGCTCCAGTGCTGCTTTAGCGATATTCGCCGGCTTCTGGTTATCTCCCATGGAGAATACTTCCACACCCTGCTTCTCTCCGTTAATCTGCAGCTGTTTAATAGCTGCAGGTCTGTAGACATCACATGCTACCAGAAGAGGCTTCTTACCTTTCAGCTTGAACTTTCCTGCAAGCTTTGCTGTGGTCGTTGTTTTACCTGCTCCCTGAAGACCCATCATCATAATGACCGTCTTCTGGCTTCCCGGCTGGAATTTAATCTCCGTTGTCTCAGAGCCCATCAGATTCACCAGCTCGTCATTCACAATCTTGATCACCATCTGTCCCGGATTCAGTCCGCTCATCACATCCTGTCCGACTGCACGCTCCTGCACACTTTTTACAAAATTTTTGACAACTTTGAAGTTAACATCTGCCTCCAGAAGAGCCATCTTAACTTCACGCAGAGCCGCTTTTACATCATCTTCTGTAAGTCGTCCCTTGCTTCTTAAATTCTTGAATACATTCTGAAGTTTTTCTGTCAAACTGTCAAATGCCATGTTATAACTCCTCTATGATCTCTCCCGAAAGCTTTTTCACTTTCTTTATCAGTTCTTTTTCGTCCTGCTCTTCATAATTCTCAAGAAGCAGATCGATCTCATGGACTTTTTTTTTCACAGACATGAACTTCTCCACCAAATGTAGCTTCGCTTCATAATCCTCCAGACTCTTGTTACAGCGCCGGATCATATCATGAACACCCTGTCTGCTGATCCCCGCATCTCTTGCGATCTCGCTGAGCGAATAATCTTCAAGAACTGCCTGTTCATAAATCTCTTTCTGATGTTTTGTTAAAAGCTCACCATAAAAATCATATAATAATGTCTGCTTTAAAATCTCGTCCATCACTTATCACCTGTGCTATCATATAACAGATTTTCATTGGTGTCAAGTATTTTTTCTTGACATTCAAGAAATTTTTCTACATGCAGGTTCCCATGTCCCTGTCTCTGGTCATAATACCTGCCCTTTTCACAGGAATTCCACAGTCTGTATTTAAGTTCCAGATTACACATATCCGGGTATTTCTGCAAAACCAGAGCCGCTGCCCCGGACACTACCGGAGTTGCCATAGAAGTTCCGGTTTTCGGAATATAGGCATAAGGGCTCCGCACCGGATACAGGTAATTGCAGGAATAGATCCGGTTCCCCGGCACGGCAAGATCCGGTTTTTTAATACAATCTCCGGTCGGCCCACAGCCGGAATATTTCTTTCCCAGTTCTTCATCCGCCCCAACTGTGATCACCTTCCGGCTGTTTCCCGGTATCGTGACGCTCCCTTCCTTTGGTCCTTTGTTTCCTGCCGCCGTTACGACTACCAGACCGGCATCCCAGAGCCGTTCTACCCAGAACAGGAACAATTCATCTTCCGGATCCTTCTTATGAGGAAGAGTTCCAATCGAAATATTGACGATCCGGATCTTCATTTCCTTTTGTTTTAACAACACGTACCGGATCCCGTTTATCACATCCCGGATTTTTCCACCACCTCTCTGATTCAGCACCTTGACAGCAAAGATCTGCGCCTCCGGTGCCATTCCGCTGTACAGGCCTCTTCCGCTTTTTCCATTTCCGGCAAGAATTCCTGCCACATGGGTTCCGTGTCCGTTGTCATCATATATGGTTTTCTTCCCCTGTACACAGTCCTTCCATCCCACGATGCGGCCGACAAGATCCGGGTGCTGTGTGATCCCTGTATCCAGAACGGCACAAACGACGCCCTTTCCAGTGATTTTGTTTTGCATTGTATCCGAACACCAGTAGTGGATTTTCCGTTTCAAATCTTTCATATTTAAAATATCCTTTTTCTATTAGAATATTCTTTCTGAAATCAGATGCCAATTTCTTCGGAACTTTTTTGAAACACTGACATGCCTCCTTACATATGATGAAGTGTAAAGAAACCTTACTGGAGGCTATCAAATATGAGTGAATTAAGTGCAACAAACTGCGGATGTGGAAATTCTATGGATAACTGTGGATGTGGCTGCGGAATGTCTTCCTGCGTATGGATCATTCTTCTCCTCTGCTGCTGTGGCGGATGGGGACGCAATGGCGATGGATGTGGATGTGGAAATGACAGCTGCCTGTGGATCATCCTTCTTCTCTGCTGCTGTGGTGGATTCGGCAACGGATTCGGTAACGGATGCGGTAATGGATGCGGATGTGGAAACGGCTGTGGCAACGGCGGATGCGGCTGCTAGTTACGAAACTCAGATCTTATTCGTTCAGACAGACCAGAGGCGGGGCAAATTATATCCCCGCCTTTTTTATGTTTTGTTTTTGCGCTTCTCCCGTTGCTTTTCGTGTTCCTCTTCCTGCTCCTTTTCCTTTTTCTTTCGCAAACATTCTTCATCCACTTCATAGATCGCATTCCCATCAATAATAATCCGGCTGCTCATTTAACAAAATCCTTCCATTAGTTCTTCCTTTGCTTTATTATATGTGGATCTCATATTTTCCGTCTTCTTTACATATATATTTATAACGCTGAACCGTGGAGGACATATGGAAAAGAAACCGCCCCTTGTCATGACGCCATTTGACGAGTCTCTCACGAATGATTTTCTGCAGCTTGTCAAAATCATTCTTCCCTATCTGCCCGATCACGTTCAGCGTATAGCTGGCATTTATGTGAAACTTACGGAACTTATGAATGCCTTTTACTGTTTCCAACCTCCTTATTATCATAATCGCAGAGGGCGGCTACGAAAGCAGGAGAAAGATCCGGGCAGCATGTTTGAAGCAGTTGTACCCTATCTTTCTCCTGAAAAAAGAGAAATGTTCGATTCCTTTTCCGGAATATGGCAAATGATGGAAATGATGAAAGAGATGGACTTTGGAGATCCTGCAAATATGGCAGATATGATGAATGGATTTCAGGCAGCACAGGATATGACGGATATGATGAGTGGATTTCAGACAGAAAGGATGGATGAAAATGAACGAATGGATGGAGCATCCGGATCTTGCGAATCTGGATCCGCTGAAACAGGAGCTGATCCGGACAGCAGCGTTGAAAGCCGGCGGCAAGAACGGGAAAGCACTGGTCCCGGTGATGATGTCACTGATCACCGGTGCGAATAAACGGGGAATCCGGTTTACCCCTGATGAGATTTCGCTGATTCTTTCAGCGATCAAAGAAGGGAAAAGCAAACAGGAGCAGGCACAGATTGACCAGATGGTGCAGATGATCCGGACAATACAGGCAGGAAAACAGCCACCAAGGTCCGGAAGGCAATAAAAATTGCCTTGCCCGACAATCAATGCTATAATGAACGGCAGAAATACACTTCAAGAGGAGCTTATGACAACGATCAAACTTACCATAGAATACGACGGAAGCCGCTATCCGGGCTTTTCCACAAAGAAAAAAAGCACCAGTATCGAATCAAAGCTTACACTGGCGATCAGGGATGTAACCGGACAGTCCACACAGCTTTTTGCTGCCGTAAAGACAGAACCGGGTGTTCACGCAACACACCAGATTGTAAGTTTTCAATTAGAAAAAGAATCTTTTTCAGACAATACAGAACTGTTAAAAATGAAATTAAACGCAGCTCTTCCGGCGGATATTGCAGTCACCTCGCTGGAAATCGCAGATGAACGTTTTGTGGCTTCTCTCGCGGTAAAAAGCTGTACCTATACCTGCCGGATTGCCACAGATCCTGCCGCAGCATTATTTTCCCGTCCGTACACCTGTGTTGTAACCGAGTCTCTTGACCTGGAATCCATGCAGCAGGCAGCGCAGCTTCTTACCGGTACGCATGACTTTGCCGCATTTTCAAACGGACGTACCAGAAAAAGTACAGTGCGCACTGTAGAAACGATCAAAATTAACCGCGAAGACCAACTGATACAGATTCAGCTGACTGCAAATAGTTTTCTCCGGCATATGCCGCAGCTTCTTGCCGGTACCATTCTCACAGCTGGAAAAGAAAAAAAGACAGACAGAACTACGCTGACTCTCGCTGGTGTAGAATCAGCAGCTCCTGCCTGTCCTTCGCATGCATTCACCCTGACGGATGTACAACTCCGTTAATCTATCCTTCGATGATCTTCACATAAAAGGTACGGTTTCTTGGTCCGTCAAACTCGCAGAAATACAGATCTTGCCAGATGCCAAAGACGATCTCTCCATCATGGATGATCAGCGTCTGTGACGGTCCGACCACCGTCGTCTTCATATGTGCATGCGAATTTCCTTCTGCATGCTGGTAGAAGAACTGTTCTGCCGGAAATACTTTTTCAAAGCCACACAACATATCATGCACCACATCCGGATCTGCATTCTCATTGATCGTAAATCCGGCTGTCGTATGTGGTGAGAAGATCACAGCAATCCCTTCTCTTACACCGCTTCTTTCGATGTCTTCCCTTACCATTTCTGTTACCTTTGTCATTTGCTGCGATGCGTTTGTCGCAATCTGATGTTCGTACAGATGCATATGCACACCTCCTTATTTTTCCAGATAAGCTTTAAGTCTCGGAAGCTCTCTTTTCATCATTTCATAGCCATGATCGTAGAAAGCCATCAGCTTATCATAATCTTTTTCCAGTCTGGATACCGGCTTCATTTCCGGGCGAAGGACGAAGATATTTCCTTCTTTTTCCAGCTTTTCTATGTATTCTTCTGTCCGGTTATACATCACCGGTCTTCGGATACAGGTGCGGACAAGTGCCGGATATTTGCTGTACATCTTCCGGTATAACTTACCGACCGCTTTGGAAGTTGGTTTTTTGCGGTAGCCTTCCGGTCTCGTCAAAATGAGAACTATTTTTTTTAGTCCCTTTTCCTGCACATGCTTTACCGGAATGGAATCGGCAAGTCCACCATCCAGATACGGAATCCCGTCTATATTTACGATCGGACATACAAGTGGCATACTGCTGCTGGCGCGGCAGATCTTCATCAGCCGGTCACTGTCGTTCTCTTCGGTCATATATTCAGCATTTCCCGTAAGACAATTGGTTGTCACGATCTCACAGGTCATTCCATTTGAAAAATAAGTATCAAAATCAAACGGAAAGAGTTCATTCGGATATTTATTGAATATCATATCCATATCCAGAAGACTTCTTTCTTTTACGAAATCTTTAAGTCCGTAATAATAGCTGTATTCCTTTCCTCTGTGGATCATACAGTCCCTTGTCCTGCCAATCTGCTTTGAGACATAATCGACTGCATTACAGGAACCTGCAGATACACCGACCACGTATGAAAAATACAGATCTTTTTCCATCAAATAATCCAATGCGCCGGAAGTAAATACACCTCTTGTTGCACCGCCTTCCAACACCAGTCCTGCTTCTGTCAAAACACTCGCTCCTTTCGTCCTACCATGCTGTATATTTCGTGTATGATTTATAAGTATACCACAAATTCTTCCTTATGTTAATGCTTATTCTCTTGCGAAAATTGTGCAGTCATGTTACCATAATGAACGTAATGCAAAAATTGAAACGATAATTCTATTTGAATAAGGAGAATTTTTATGATTAGTACAAGTAATATCACCCTCCGCGTAGGGAAGAAAGCCTTGTTTGAAGATGTAAATATCAAATTTACAGAAGGCAACTGCTACGGTCTGATCGGAGCGAACGGGGCCGGAAAATCTACATTTCTTAAGATCCTTTCCGGGCAGCTTGAGCCGACCAGCGGAGAAGTCATCCTCACACCAGGTGAGCGTCTTTCTTTCTTACAGCAGGACCACTTCAAATACGACCAGTATCCGGTTCTTGATACTGTAATCATGGGAAATGCCCGTCTTTACGAGATCATGAAGGAAAAAGAAGTGATCTATGCCAAAGAAGATTTCACAGACGAGGACGGAATCAAGGCAAGTGAACTGGAAGCAGAATTTGCAACCCTGAACGGATGGGAAGCAGAATCTGATGCCGCATCTCTTCTGAACGGACTTGGAATCGAGACAGAGCTTCACTACAATATGATGAGCGAGCTGACCGGTGCACAGAAGGTCAAAGTCCTTCTTGCACAGGCACTTTTTGGTAATCCGGATATTCTTCTTCTGGATGAGCCTACCAACCACCTGGATCTGGATGCGATCGCATGGCTGGAAGAATTCCTGATCAACTTTGACAACACCGTTATTGTTGTTTCCCATGACCGTTATTTCCTGAATAAGGTCTGCACACAGATTGCCGATATCGATTACGGTAAGATCCAGCTCTACGCCGGTAATTACGACTTCTGGTACGAATCCAGCCAGCTGCTGATCCGTCAGATGAAAGAAGCCAACAAGAAAAAAGAAGAAAAGATCAAGGAGTTACAGGACTTTATTTCCCGGTTCAGTGCCAATGCGTCCAAGTCCCGTCAGGCAACTTCCCGTAAGCGCGCTCTGGAAAAGATCCAGCTTGATGAGATCCGCCCATCCAGCCGTAAATACCCTTACATCGATTTCAAACCGAACCGCGAGATCGGTAATGAAGTTCTGATGGTCGAAGGCTTATCCAAAACCATCAACGGGGAAAAAATCCTGGACAATCTTTCCTTCACACTGAACCGGGACGACAAAGTTGCATTTGTCGGTGGAAATGAATTTGCCAAAACTGTTCTCTTTCAGATCCTGATCGGAGAAATGGAGCCGGATGAAGGTACTTATAAATGGGGAATCACCACTACACAGGCATATTTTCCGAAAGACAGTGGAAAAGAATTTGACAATGACGACACCATCGTAGAATGGCTGACTCAGTATTCGGAAGAAAAGGATGTTACCTATGTACGAGGTTTCCTTGGAAGAATGCTTTTCGCCGGCGACGACGGTGTAAAGAAGGTTAAAGTTCTTTCCGGTGGGGAAAAGGTACGCTGTCTGTTATCCAAGATGATGATCTCCGGTGCCAACGTACTGATCCTCGACGAGCCTACTGACCACCTGGATATGGAATCCATCACTGCACTCAACAATGGAATGAAGAAGTTCCCTGGTGTACTTCTGTTCTCTTCAAGAGACCACCAGATCGTTGAAACGACAGCAAACCGTATTATGGAAATCCTTCCAGATGGTTCAATGATCGATAAGATGACAACTTACGATGAATATTTGAAAAATAATATTGGGGCTTCTAAGAGACAGGCAATCCTGGATCTGAATACAGAAGAACAGGATGACTAAGAATTTATCTTGTCGGTACATTTGTGCTGATGTATAATAAATCAGGACTAAAACTCAGGTAGTTCCCCCGAACAATTGAAGTTCGGTCCGACACCCGAGTTTTAGTCCTTTTTTATCCTTTTATATTCTTTTTTTGCTCTATATTACAGGCTTCCAACAAACCGCTCAAATGCTGCCCTGCCTTCTTCTGTCTGCTTATAAACACCGGCATCTTCCAGCACCTGGTTAAACACCTGTCCGATTTCCTCATGGAGAATGTCCATGATATTTTCTTTCGTAATGTCTGTATATTTTGGAAGGAATTCTTCTACCCAGTCTGCATGCTTTTCAAGCACTTCATTGCTGCGGATGTCCTTTCCTTCAAGGATTGCATCTGCAAGCTGTTCCATCTCACTTTTCAGTCTTGACGGCAGCACTGCAAGTCCCATCACCTCGATCAGACCAATATTCTCTTTCTTGATGTGATGTAATTTTGCATGCGGATGGTAAACGCCAAGCGGATGTTCTTCTGTCGTAATATTATTTCTGAGAACAAGATCCAGCTCAAAATACCCATCCCTGATTCTGGCGATCGGAGTGATCGTGTTGTGCGGTTCTCCGTTCGTCTCGGCAAAGATAAATGCTGCTTCGTCTGTATAAGATCTCCAACACATTAAAATATGGTCAGCTGCGCTGGTCAGACGTTCTTTGTCTTTGCACTGCAGACGGATAACAGACATTGGCCATTTTACCATTCCGGCGCGCACATCTTCATACCCCGGAATCACATATTCTTTAATAACCGGAGCTTTTGCCATTGCAAATTCATGATTTCCACCCTGGAAATGATCATGACTTAGGATCGAACCACCTACGATTGGAAGATCTGCATTGGAACCAACAAAATAGTGTGGAAACTGGCTGACAAAATCCAACAGCTTTGCAAAGGTTGCACGCTCAATTTTCATCGGCACATGCTCTCCGTTGAAAACGATGCAGTGTTCATTGTAATACACATACGGTGAATACTGGAATCCCCAGTCTTTTCCATCGATCCTGACCGGAATGATCCGGTGATTCTGTCTTGCCGGATGATTGACGCGACCGGCGTAGCCTTCATTTTCCTTACACAACTGGCATTTCGGATAACCACTCTGTGTAGCATTTTTTGCTGCCGCGATCGCTTTCGGATCTTTTTCCGGTTTGGACAGATTGATGGTGATCTCCATCTTCCCATATGGTGTCTCTGTGATCCATTTCTGATCCTTTTTAATCCGGTATCTTCGGATATAATCGCTGTCCTGACTAAGCTTGTAAAAATAATCGGTCGCCTTTTTCGGTCCTTCCTGATACAGTTCATAGAATTTATGGCTTACCATGCTCGGCAGCGGAACCAGTTTTCCCATGATTTTTGTATCAAACAGATCCCGGTACACGATTGAATCTGCAATCAATTCTTTTTCCACTGCATAATCTGTAATCTCCTTCAGAATCTGTTCCAGCTCCTCTGCACCCCTGCTTCCTGGTGTCTCCTCGTAAGACTCCAGACCAAGTGCCTCTAAAATCTGATTGGTAACAAATATTTTATCTTCCGGTGCTACAAGCCCCGTATCTAATCCATACTGTACCAGTTCTGTAATTGCCTGATCGATCATTTTTCTTCCTCCAAATCTTTTTGCTCGTCCTTTATCCATCCATTTTCAATGCGGCACATTTTTTACACCGAATCCTTTATTTATTCAGATAGCAAACTAAAATCTGTATTTATGTCTAACCTTGACAGCTAGCATATTTTCGTTTACGCGATTACTTTCATTCCGCCATATTTACGAACCTTTAATACGTGGCAGGATCCTTCTCCAAATACTGCATCCAATGCTTTTCTGTACTCTTCTACAAAATCATTCTTCACAAATGCCTGAATGGTTCCGGCAAATCCGCCTCCATGCACACGGCATACTCCATGGTTTCCGAGTACATTTTCGCTGACTGCAAGGGCAATGGATACTGCCTGGTTCTGCACGTCACGGTTAGTATATACATTCTGAAGATATTTGAAAGAGGAATCTCCAGATGCTTTGATCATATTAAGGAAATCTTCAAATCTTCCTTCGCGAAGGGATGCAACCTGTGCTGCAACTCTCGCATTATCACCGAAGAAATGCATAGCCCGAAGCACCGGACGGTCTCCAAGCTTCTCGCGGAGTGCCGGGATCGCTGCAAAAAATTCTTTTTCATCTACGTCACGGAGAACTTCTTTTCCAAAATATGTTGCAATAGCTTTCATATCCGCCGGAATCTGTGCATAATCCGGTGTCAGATCCTGATGAGAACCTTTGGTATCTACGATGCACAGACTGCATGCATGATTTTCAAAATCTACATCTACTTTTTCTACAACCGGAGCCTTTGGATCTTTGAAATCAATGTGGATCAGTCCACCAACCGCGCAGGCTGTCTGGTCCATCAGACCACTTGGCTTTCCAAAGTAAACATTTTCAGAATACTGACCAATCTGTGCAATCTCTACCATGCTGATCTGCATATCGTTGTAAAGTCCGGAAACAATGGTTCCAATGATTGTTTCAAATGCAGCAGACGAAGAAAGTCCTGCTCCGATCAGCACATCACTTGTCACATAAGCATTGAATCCACCAATCTTGTATCCGCGTTCTTTCAGTCCTGCAAGTACGCCACGAATCAGTCCGATAGATGTCCCTTCTTCTTTGTCAACCTTTTCTACATCATTCGCATCGATAACGATCATATCATATCCTTCAGATACCACACGGACGGTCATATCTTCATTTTTATTTACAATTGCGATCGCATCCAGATTAATAGAGGTTGCAAGCACCATTCCGTGCTGATGATCTGTATGATTTCCACCAACTTCACTTCGTCCCGGTGCGCTGTATACTTCTACTTCTCTGTCCCCATACAATTTCTGATACTCTGCCATCGCTTTTACATAGCGTTCTTCCTGATGTGCAATCACACTTTCATCAATATAAATATCTTTTAATGTATCACGGTACACGCCCTGTTTCATTTCTTCCATAAGTTTTGTAAGCTGTTTCATCTTCATTTCCTCCAAATACATTTTCGATTCTGCTTTGATAATTGTATTATAAAATATATTTAGTAAATTTGCAATATATATTTACTAAATATTTTAATAAATTTACTAGTGAATTTTTGTACAGTTCTACATAATTCTTTCACTTTCCATTTTTTTACTCCTCTGTTATAATAGAAGAATCAGAAATTTTTTAACAAGGGGGCCGCTTATGGCAACAATCAAAGATATTGCTTCTGCTGCCGGTGTTTCTGCCGCAGCAGTTTCACGTATACTGAATAATGATGAGACGCTCAATGTCTCACCGGAAACCCGACAGAAAGTACTGGATACTGCAAGAGAGCTGCATTATGTAAAGCGCGGACGTCCTTCTGTCAAATCACTTTTTACCCTTGGGATCATTCAATGGTTCTCTTCCCAGCAGGAACTGGAGGATAATTATTATCTTCTGATCCGTCAGGGAATTGAAGATTACTGCCTCTCACACAATATCCAGATTGTGCGTACCTACAAAAGCGACATCAATTACATGGACGTTCTGAAGGATGTAGACTGTCTGATCTGTATCGGCAAATTCAGTCAGGAGGAAATTTCTTATCTGTATGAGATGAATTCGTGCATCCTGTTCCTGGATATGCCGGTAAACGATGACCGGATTTCCACGATCATTCCGGATTTCGGCGAAGCAGTTACAGAAGCTCTGGATTATCTGACTGGGATCGGGCACCGGGAGATTGGTTTCTTTACCGGAAAAGAATATATCGGTGAAAATCATCTCTATCCGGATTACCGAAAAAAAGTCTTTATTGATTACTGTGATGCACACGATTTGATTTATGAGCCTTATATCCAGGAGGGTGTCTTCCAGATTTCTTCCGGTTATGAGATGGCATGCAATCTGATTAACGGCGGCAAACTGCCGACGGCGATCTTTGCAGCAAGTGATCCGATCGCTTTTGGTGCGATCAAAGCCTTTACCGAACACGGGATCCGTGTTCCGGAGGATATTTCCATCGTAGGCTTTGATGATATCAATATGGCACAGTTTTCTGCTCCACCGCTGACAACGGTCAGTGCGCCAGCTTATCATATGGGAATGTACGGAGCTTCTATTCTGCAGCATCTCCTGAGGGAGCATCCGGGACCTGCACTTAAGATCAAACTGCCGTGTAAGCTGGTTGTCCGGAATTCGTGTAAAGCGATTGAAAAATAGCTCCTTATCTGTCTAAATATACCAATGAATTTTATCTAACATCAAAAAGCTCCCATCCGGAGAAGAAATGAGTTATAATTAGCTCACATTTCTCCGGATGGGAGTTTTTTTATTAAACAATTCATCAGAAAGCCTTTAGGACATCAAATAACTTTCTACCAGTCCTGCACTGACTCTTGATAATAAGTCACATTTTCCTGTAAAATTTCTATTTTTCCATCTTTTACTTCCGCAATTGATACCGCACAGTTCTTATGTACCCCCTGCTGCCAGTACCCGGAAATCGGCAGACCTTTCATCAGGCTCAGAATCCCGCAAAGTGCTGCACCATGTGTGGATAAAAGTACATTTTTATCCTGAAGCTCTTCTTTCTGATAAAGCTCTTCCAGAAAATTATTCAGACGTGCACGCACTTCTTCAAAGGATTCCCCTCCTTTTGGCGGCTGATACACTTCCGGTGCATTAAAAAAGTTGCGAAATCCCGGATCCGGAATATTCCACCCCTCTTCTCTGCAGCAAAGTCCCTCAAATTCTCCAAAGCTCATCTCCTGGATCCGCTTATCCGGAACAATCGGAACCTCCCTGTCCCCCAGGACGAGCCGTGCCGTCTCTGCCGCCCTTTTCAGCGGGCTTGTGTAACAGACCGCAAATGGAACATCTGCGAGTGCCGGAGCCGTCTCTTTTGCAAGTAGTTTTCCAAATTCATTCAGCGGAATATCCACCTGTCCTTGTAATTTTCTTTTTTTATTCCAGTCCGTCTCTCCATGACGAATCATATATATTTTCATCTCTTAGCTTCCTCCTGCTATCATTAAAAACACACGCATCCTCCGTGCCAGTCAGCATAGCGATTGGCACGGGAGTTAACAGTAACGATTATAGCACATTTTTCACCTTTCTTCCACCAAAAGGCTTGTTATTAAACTTTATGACAGTTATAATGATATTGGGGTCAAAAGGTATTTTGACCCCTTTGATACCAGATTGCTACGTGCTTTGCACTCTCGCAATCCTCAAAAACATTCGTAATCCGCTCATTTTTCTTTGAAAAATGGCTACTTACTCATGTTTTTGGCGGGTCAAGATGTCAAAAAACCTCTTGCAAGCAAGCTTGCATCGGCTTTCTGACCTTTTTACCCTGGTATCTTATAATAAACGTAGTACAAAAAAGGAGATACTTGATTATGGAGAAAATTACCAGTTTCACAATAGACCATTTGAAGCTTGTTCCTGGGCTTTACGTCTCACGTAAGGATTTTGCCGGCGAACAGGTCATTACAACCTTTGATATCCGCATGACCAATCCAAATGAAGAACCGGTTATGAATACTGCAGAAGTTCACACTATCGAACATCTTGGTGCAACCTTCCTTCGTAACCACAGGGACTACGCATCAAAAACGCTTTACTTTGGACCAATGGGATGCCGTACCGGCTTCTACCTTCTTCTTGTAGGTGATTATGAATCAAAAGATATCGTTCCACTTATGAAAGAAATGTTTGCTTTTATCGCAGACTTCAATGGGGACGTACCGGGAGCTGCTGCAAAAGACTGCGGAAACTATCTGGACATGAACCTTCCGATGGCAAATTATATGGCAAAAAGATATCTGACTGAGGTTCTGGAAAATATTACAGAAAAACAGCTGGTTTATCCTGAATAAGCCTTACTATATGAACCTGAAAATGGGAGCCAAACATACTATCCATTGATTTTCTTCAAATGTTCCTGTATGTTTGCTCCCATTCCTGTTTTCAATCAAAACTCTCTATGATACACTTCCGAAATTTCTACCAGAACCTCTCTTCCGTTGTAACATAATCTGCCGGAAGATCAAATTCTTCGGTCTCAATTTCTTCTACGATCTGCATTTCATAAGCAGCTGCGATCCGGCAGATATCTTTCCGTTTTTCAAAATAACGATCATAAAATCCACCGCCATAACCAACACGGTTCTTTTTTTCATCAAAAACACTTCCCGGCAGGATTGCCAGTGTAGTCTGCCCTTCTCCGGCTTCATAAACAGGGCATTCTTTTTTCGGCTCCAGGATGCCATAAGCCCCCTTTTCCAGATCCTCAAAAGAATGTATCCGATAAAACTCCATCTCTTTTCCCGCTACCCGTGGCACATAGACCTTTTTTCCAAGCTCCCATGCCTTCTCGATCAGTGTTCCGGTTGCCACCTCTCCACGAAAATCAATATACGCAAGAAGGTTGTCTGCATTTGTAAATGTCTCTGTCTCTTCAATGCGTCTCATGATCCGCAGGCTCTTCTCCCGAACCTCTTCTTTTGGAAGGGCCTGTCTCATTTTCAGAATTTTTGCCCTAATTTCCTTTTTTCTGTCCATATTTCTCACCCAGATTTGTAATGGATCCATCTTTCTCCTTGATTGAAATGTTATTAAGCTGTCCACGAAGATTTCTTTTGAATGCATCTACATATTCCCGTCTGAGAATCTGCTGTTCTTTTTTCTCTTCCTCTGTCAGTCCTTCTGCTTTTGATTTTCTATATAATTCATTAATGCGTTCAATTTTTGCTGTCTCCATTTTTCTTTTGTCCCTTCTTTGTTTTTCTATATAATAATGTTATCTTTTTAATCAGCTGGAATAATTTTCCAGGAACCCATAAAGCTTGTCTTTTCCCTCTAACCGCTTTCCCTCCCGGATCTCATTCTGCAGTTCTTCCGGAAGCTCTTCGACACGGATATTCGTATATTCATAAATACTTGTCTGGTCGTCTAGATAAACAATCACATATCCGTTGCGGTTTTTCAGATAATACACCCCTTCTTTGTGTGCGCCACCCTGAGTGCTGACTGTCTGTTCTGTTTCCTGCTGCTCCGTCTGTTCTGTCCTTGCAATTTCTTTCCTGTAATTATAATCTGCATAATATGCATAAGATAAGATCGCAAGAATCAGAAGAGTCCCCGTTAAAAGACCAATATGATATCTTGTTTCCATAAGGAACACTCCTTTTTCTACAAGTATTGGTCTGCTTGGAGGATTTTATTCATTATGGGGGAATTTTTAGGTTGTGATATCAAATCATCCACAGCTTAGTAATATCTGCGTTCTTTTAATAAATGGCATTTTTTGCAGACTATTACAATTTGGTGACCTTTTGGGAGACCGAGGAGTTCTTTTTCGGACATGCCACCCATTTTAAGGAGAACGACTGCATATACCGCTACTGCCACGATGAGGGCGATCAGGGTTGCGATTCTTCCTCCGATGAAGGTGTCAAGTACGAAATGCACTGCCCATGCCAAAATTGCCATAACAGCTCCGGCGATAGACGGAATGACAAAAGTCTTACGGCTCTCCTGAAGATATCCACATGCTTCACGGATATCATGTGCATTCATGATACACATGCATAAAGAGAACACAATCTTACTTCCAATCAGTGCATAAATGCCCCATTTGAACATAACAAGCATAATAAACAGAGATACAATATGTAGTATCAGGGATACCATTGCATTTTTTACCGGTTCCATCATACGGTCCAGACCTTGAAGCACTGTATTCGTAACGGTTGAAAGTGAATAAAATACCAGAGAAATCGCTCCGATCTTCAGCATAATTCCCTGTGTTACATTATCTACATTCGGCCACAGGAAATCCATGATCGGCTGACCAAGTGCAAAAAATCCGAACGCGCTTGGAATCGCGATCAGCATCGTATAACGGATAACCGTGTAAATCCGGTTATGTAACAGTCTTCTGTCATGATTCTCTGCCGCGCTTACAAGCCCCGGGATCACAGATGATCCCAATGCACTCGCAACGGCAAGCGGTACGTTGAACAGGGTATAATACTGTCCTAATTTACCAAGAAGCTCTGCACAGACCGCCTCACTGGTTCCCTGTGCGCCCATGATCTTATTGAACATAGCACTGTCAATAACATTTGCACTGTTATAAATCGTTGTACTTAAAATGATCGGTGCGATCGTCAGAATCAGGAGTTTGAAAATCGCACGGTAATCATCCAGTTCTTTCGAGGTATCCCGCTTCATCTGCCGCATCATCGGCTTGCGGAATGCCACATAGCAGAACAGTAAGAACAGCAGACCGATCAGAGCACCAGCTACTGTACCAAGTGTACCTCCTGCTGCGGAATAGGCTGGTCCCAAAAGGTTATTCCCCTGCACCTTAGCCATCTGTTTTCCATTTTCCAGAAGAACGGCTGCACTTACAACGCTGACAATCGCATTGAGAAGCTGTTCAATGATCTGCGAAATTGCAGTCGGGATCATCGTTCCCATCCCCTGGAAATAGCCACGAAAAACTGCCATAATCGCACAGATCAGAAGTCCGGGAGCAAGCACCTTCAAAGAATAGCAGCTCATTTTGGCTCCCATCAGATATTCTGCGATCGCCTCTGCTCCAAAAAATACGATCACCATGATCGTGACACCAGATAGCGTAGCTATGATCAGTGATGCCTTCAATACCCTGAATGCATTTTTCCGCTCTCCTGCCGCCATTTTGAGAGACACCAGCTTTGATACCGCAACCGGCAGACTGTAAGACGAAATGATCAGAGCAATAGAATACACCTGAAATGCCATATCATAATAGCCCTGTCCTTTAAGCCCCATAATATTGAGCATCGGGATCCGGTATACTGCCCCGATGATCTTTGTGATAATGCCGGCTGCCGCAAGGATGCTTCCCTGCATCAGAAAACTGCCGCCCTTTGATTTTTTCTTTTTACCCATACGTTAAAACCTCATACTTTTATCTATCTTGTAATTCCCAGTATCTCCAGAACTTCCCGCTGTTTCTTCTCCATCACGAGCCGTTCTTCATCTTCCATATGGTCATAACCTAACAAGTGCAACATACTGTGCGCAATAAGGAAAGCAAATTCACGTTCTACCGAATGGCCATATTCTTCTGCCTGTTCCTTTGCGCGCTCTTTGGAAATCACAATATTGCCGAGCATCAGTTCTCCGGTCTCCGGATCAAATGAACTGTCATCTGTATCCAGATATGCATAATCAGCCGGTGACGGGAATTCCGTCATCGGAAATGACAGGACATCGGTTGCACGGTCGATTCCGCGAAATTCCAGGTTCATCTGTCGGATCTCCTCATTCATCGTAAGAAGAAGTTCTACCTGCGCCTCGTATGGACACTTCTCATAATCCAGGACTGCATCTGCAACTTTTGTCGCCAGTTCTTCATAAGGCAGCTTTAAATCCAATGCTCCCTCATCCTCTAAAAATAGTCTCATCTTGTTCCTCGTTTCTTTCTGTCTCTAGTGTGGGATTTTTTCTGTTCCTGCTTTTGCTCGTATTCCTCGTACGCTTTAACAATCCGCTGTACCAGCGGATGTCTGACAACATCCCGGCTGGTCAGACGGCAAATCGAAATATCTTCCAGATTCTTGACTACACTCACTGCCACATCAAGTCCGGATGTCTGTCCTGCCGGAAGGTCTTTCTGTGTAGAGTCTCCGGTGATCACGACTTTGGATCCAAAACCAATACGTGTCAGGAACATCTTCATCTGCGCCGGTGTGGTATTCTGTGCCTCATCCAGAATAATAAAAGCGTTGTCAAGGGTTCTGCCTCGCATATAGGCAAGAGGCGCAACCTCGATCAGCCCTTTTTCTGAATTCTTGATAAAGCTTTCTGCTCCCATGATCTGATAGAGTGCATCATAAAGTGGTCTTAAATATGGATCGATCTTGCTCTGCAGATCTCCCGGCAAAAAGCCAAGCTTTTCTCCTGCTTCAATTGCCGGACGTGTCAGAATGATACGCCCCACTTCATTGCGTTTGAACGCCGTGATTGCCATTGCCATCGCCAGATAAGTTTTACCGGTTCCGGCAGGGCCAAGACCAAAGGTAATCATCTTTTCCCGGATCGCATCCACATATTTCTTCTGTCCGAGCGTCTTTGGTTTGATTGGCTTTCCCTGAAGTGTATGACAGATCAGGTCTTTATCAATTGTCAGAATGTCTTCCGCGCTGTCTTCCATCGTAAGGGACAGGGCATAGTCTACATTCTGCTCCTGGATCGTGTTCCCGCGCCTGGAAAGCTCGGTAAGCTGCGACAATACCTGCTGCGCCCTCTCTACATTCTTTTCTTCTCCAAGGACTTTCACCTTTCCATTTCGCGCGATCAGTGTAACATGTAAAGCTCTCTCAATTTTTTTTGCAAATATATCGAACTGGCCAAACACATTTTTTTCATGCTCAGCCGGTATATCTATCATGGTCTCAAGAATTCCCATAAATCAGTTTCCTTCCTGCTGTATATTTTCTGCATCTGCCTTCGGCAGTTCATGTACCGTTCCTTTTTGTACAATTCCGAACGGTCCGGATAAAACCAGTTTTCCCTTTGCCGAATACCGGTTTGTCTCCCTGTATATTTTAACATCATTCTCTGAAATTTGAACCCCTTTTTTCTCTAATCGGGCGCAAAACTTCTCAAAATTATAGGACAGAATTTCTCTTGCTTCCCTGTCTGTATAAGAAATCTCCTCTTTTCTGCTCTCTTTGCTCCGTTCAACTCTTACCGAGACCGGAAATGGAAAATGTCTCTCCAGATACAGGATATATCTGCAGGTCAGCGCATTATATTCCGGGTAAGGTAGCTCCCGCCTGCCAAAAAGATACAGCCTTCCCGGTGTTTCTATCCAGAACCTCCAGCTCTTCTTGCCGGTATCTTTCCATACCGGATGCAGCCTGTTAAGAATATCTGTATACGCAACCGTTGTCTGTGCTATTATGTCTGCATCCGATACCCGGTACTGGTATCCTGTCACCTCATCTGAATCATTCTTTACTTCCACACTTCCACTCACAAGGATCTCTCCTTTTTTTACCTCACTGCCTTCCCGGACAAGCGGATTCCCTTTTCGTGTAATGATCTTCTGAATGATCCCGTCCGCTTCTGCCACAATATCCATCGGCGCTTCCGCCTCAGCTTCTGTCTGCAGCTCCTTCCGGTCAGGATTCTCCCTGACTTTAATCTTCAGACAACTCCCATGAACATAGGCTGAAACCCAGATAATATCATCGTATTCCATACGAATATCTTTTTCAATCCGGTCACAGTCTACATTCTTTTTTGCCATTCCACAGGCAATTCCCTTTTCTGTCAGAAAAGAAAGCAAAACCTCATCTGTCCTTGCAAGGTTTCCATCAATCTGAATCCTCCATATAAAAGAAGAAAGCAGAAAGATCAGGCAGACTGCGATGACCGATCCTGTAAAAAAAAGCTTCCGTCCACGGTATTTATGTATAAAAAACGGGACTCCTCTTTTCTGGGTGATCCGTACCTTTGCCCTGCTCTTCCTGACCATTGGTCGCAGTCTGCGGAAATCCCGGACGCGGATATTCATCTCATATGCCCCTTTTGCCGGTCTCAGATTCCAGAGAAAAATCCCATGATAACAGCAAAGATTTAAAAAACGTTCCGGTGAATATCCTTCGACTCTGATGCGCAGGTATCCGGCAAGATTATTCAGAATATATCGCAGCATCTTCGTCATCCCTTCCTAAGAATACTCAATTTTCTCTACCTTTCCGGTAATCTTCATATCGGTTGTTGTATAGTAGTTGATCTCAAGTGATTTCCCTGTGATGCGAATCTGCCCGCTACGTACATTTATACGGATCAGCTGTTCGGTATATTCCAGAATTCCACGGTAATTCTCTATATTCACTTCATAATGCCCTGTAAGAGTCAGAATCGGGACACCCAGCACCACATCCTTCGGCAAATTTGCTGCATCTGCCATGCGATACCTTCGTGTCCCGTCTTCTTGTTCGGATCTCTGTCTCATATTGCCGCATATACCGTTTTGTTGACAGTGTATGCTTCAGAACCACATAATATTCCTATGCTGTATAATTGCTGAATTTTCCCGGGAGCAGTCTTCCCGCACATGCATGAATTTCGATCTGACCTTTTTCTCCGGCAATAAACTTTAATACCGTTGTCTCATCTGACAGTTCCGGTGTCGGTCTGCCAATCGTAAGCACATTCTTCTTTGCGTAAGTTGTAAAGGTATATTCACTGCCCGGTCGCAGAGAACAGATGGGTCTGCCATTTAAGAAAAATGCATCCTGTCCGCCGGTATAACCGCCCTCTTCTTCGATAATATGGATCGTTGCTGGAGTAAAAAGGCAATCCGGTTCCTGCTGTGGCTGTTCCCAGACATTCTGTTGATTATCCCAGCCGTTCTGATTCCGGTTCCATCCATTTTGCTGATTATTCCAGCCGTTCTGATTCTGGTTCCATCCATTTTGCTGATTATCCCAGCCGTTCTGGCTCTGATTCCATCCACCTGACTGATTATTCCATCCATTTTGCTGGTCTTCTGGTCTGTAATTTCCCATCGGTGCTTTTTTTGCAACCCAGTAAGAAGTGAAACCGCCAATTGCAGCTCCGATAATTCCAAAAAAATATGCCCCGTAAAATGCATTATCACCTGCATTCAAAAGCTGCATCAGCCAGGCTCCGACAAAAGTACCGGTAAATTCAAGGCCAAACCACAATCCCAGTGTCAATGCACGATATTTTTTTGGATTCTGTCCTCTTTCTATCGCGTGCTTTCCATTCACACGCCAAAGCCATATAAGACAAATAATTTCTAACATTTGTTTTCCCTCTTTCGCGCTTCTATTTTGTTACATAAAAGTATTATATCTTCAATCGCAGCTGAAAACAATCCGTTATTCTGTGAAAACTTTATAAAATCGAACAGACTGGCTCCTCCATGATCCAGATATACAAAAAAATCGATCCTACTTTTCCTGTGATTGTAAGATCGATTTTTCATTTCTTTGTTATACTTGAATTCTCGCAGCGGCATCCTGGCTGATAGCGAACCGCTTCTGGTCAGATGCTATAATCATCATACCACTGGCATCATTCTGGATCACATGGATTTCGCTGCCCTCTTTGATTTTGAATTCCTTTAATTTTTCCAGCACCTCCGGTACTCCGAACATCCATTTGATCGTGTACCATTTTCCCGGAACAGCTGTTGATAATGCCTGCATTTTTACACCTTCTTTTTTTCTCCTTTGACTTTACTACAGTATACTCGCTTTCATATTGGTTAGTCAACGGCAATGTTTTTTAGTTATTATATACACAATTCCATTCAATAGCCATATTTAACAATTATTTTCAGAATTCAACTTCTGTTTTATCACCCTCACTATAAGCTGGTTCTAGAAGAAAATCTGATCAAGGCAGACGAGCTGGATGAAGTTCTGGATGCTTATGCAATGACCGAACCTGAAGTCATACTCATAAAAGAAGCAATGTAACAAGACAAAAGCCCCAGAATCTATCAACTCATTACCCGTGATAAATCCTAGGGCTTCCTTCATTTAAAATACCACCGTTTCCCCTGTTCCAAGTGCATGTACCATTTCGCCAAGTTCTTTTTTCAGAATCCTGAATGCAATATTTCCGGTACAGTGACCGGTATAGATTTCCTCTACGCCAAGCCCTTTCAATTCCTGCGCAGTTTCCACAACCTCTTCCTCTGGTATGGCAAGTGTATCCATGCCCGAAAGCTTCATCATATGGAATCCACCGACAACCGCATAGACCTTTTGCCCGCCGAGTGCCATCTGCACTTCTCGCACAATATTGACAATTCCCCCATGGGAACAGCTATTAAATATCACCAGTCCTTTTCCCGTCTCAAAAACCACACTCTGCTCATGTGCAAAATCATCTGCAATAAACTCTTCACCGATTTTCCGGTACATGTGCGCCCTGCGTCCCATCTCATCCAGACCGCCGGTAAAATGCGGCACGACCCAGACGCCTTTTTCAACTTCACAGACTGCATTTAACGGACGGAACCGCTCTTTATAATTTTCCAGAAGATGCTGCGGAATTCCAATATATTTATCTTTTCCTTCTGTCCGGTAAAAGCAGTTCTCAGCAGACGTCTCCTGCATATAGACCGCTGCTTTGTCATTCTTCTTAAAAAACTCCTCAAAACCGCCACTGTGGTCATAATGTGCATGGGATAAAAACGCCGTATCTACTTTCGAAAGATCAACCCCCAGCTCCTTTGCATTTTCTGCAAAGAGCGCTGTTGCGCCAGTATCCAGAAGGTACGTCTTCCCCTCATATTCGATATAAACCGACAGCCCATGTTCTGCACAAAGTCTGCATCTGGAACTGTTTTCTACTAATACTACCATCTTCATATGAATCAGCCGTTACTGAAAACTTATAAAAAGTTACAAACTTCTATGTTTCATTCCTACTTCAACGAGTATGCTTTTGATGATATAAATAT
>ENA-OPAH01000060-OPAH01000060.1-human-gut-metagenome-genome-assembly--contig:-NODE-60-length-88534-cov-10.210705_pt1 | contig 88534 bp, 102 predicted proteins | sample MGYA00241050_ERZ501416 | MGnify/ENA primary metagenome ERZ501416 (study PRJEB25962, sample SAMEA2042632) | human gut metagenome | biome: human gut; feature: human-associated habitat; material: faeces... | reverse complement strand
AATGCTAAAGAAAGCAAAAAAGTTATAAGGCGAATGGATAAAGCCCGGAAATCTTTCTCAAAATAAATCCTGAATTTGCATGGCAGCCAACAAACAGCTTCCAAAGAGATCCAGAACGAAAAAATCTTTATGTAATCTTAATATGGTGGCTGATATATTTACACTATCTTTGAATGGGTACATATATAATGAGGGAAACATGCCGGATGAAATATTAATACACAGGAGGGATTTATGTCAAAGGACATACATAAAAAGAAGCATTTGTCTTCTTTTCAATTAATTATTCTGGGATTTGCAAGTGTTATTTTGTTAGGGGCAATTATATTAATGCTGCCAGTTTCTTCTGCCGAAGGAGTGATAACTCCATTTAATCAGACGCTTTTTACATCAACTTCCGCAGTATGTGTAACGGGACTTGCTGTCTTGGATACAGGAAGTTACTGGTCTGTTTTTGGGCAGGTAGTTATTTTACTTTTGATACAGATAGGAGGACTTGGTGTAGTTACTGTTGCCGTTTCTGTATTTATGCTGTCAGGCAGAAAGATTTCTCTGATGCAGCGCAGCACGATGCAGAATGCAATTTCTGCGCATAAAGTAGGAGGCATTGTCCGTCTGACAAAGTTTATTTTAAAGGGGACATTATTTATTGAGATGGCAGGAGCATTAGCGTTGTTGCCGGTTTTTTATCATGATTTTGGAAGGAAAGGAATCTGGATGGCAGTGTTTCATTCCATATCAGCTTTTTGTAATGCTGGATTTGATATTTTAGGTACGCCAGCGAATCCATTTCCATCTATTACCGCTTATGCAGGAAATCCGATTGTAAATGTGGTGATTATGTTTTTAATTATAGCAGGTGGTATAGGATTTCTTACGTGGGAGGATATTTGTATTAATAAAACCCACTTTAGAAAGTATCATATGCAGAGTAAGATTATACTTGTGACAACCGCACTTTTGATAGTTTTACCAGCTGTTTTTTTCTTTTTTTCTGATTTTACTCATCTGTCAGTGGGAAAACGTCTGCTTGCATCAGCTTTTCAGGCAGTAACTCCAAGAACTGCCGGATTTAATACTATGGATATTTCTAAAATGACAGAAGTTTCAAAAGCAATGATTATTATACTTATGCTTGTCGGAGGTTCGCCAAGTTCTACGGCAGGAGGTATGAAGACAACAACTTTTGCAGTGCTTATATTGAATGCATTTGCCACATTCCGGAGTCAGGAAAATGTCGAAACATTTGGAAGAAGAATCGAATACAGCGTGATAAAGAATGCATCAACGATTGCAATGATGTACTGTATGTTATTTTTATGTGGAGGAATTACGATCAGTGTATATGAAGGGCTTCCACTTTCGGAATGTCTTTATGAAGCAGCATCAGCGGTTGGAACAGTAGGGCTTACATTAGGAATCACACCAAAGCTTCATATAGTGTCACAATTCATACTGATCATACTTATGTATCTTGGAAGAGTAGGAGGACTTACTCTTATTTATGCGGTCCTTTCAAAGAAAAAGAAGGGAAATGCAAGGTTGCCATTAGAAAAATTAACAGTAGGATAAGTGTTAGGATTGTGTATGGTATCCGTTAGATAACACAGAGGGAGAATTGAATTATGAAAAATATATTATTAATCGGACTTGGGAGATTTGGAAGACATATTGCAATGGAGCTTAGTGAATTAGGGCATGAAATTATGGCGGTAGATGTCAATGAGGGCAGAGTAGATAAAGTCCTTCCCTACGTTACAAATGCACAGATTGGAGATAGCACGAATGCGGAATTTTTAGAATCATTAGGAATTGGAAATTATGATATCTGTTTTGTTACGATTGGAGGGAGCTTTCAAAATTCATTAGAGACCACATCTCTATTAAAGGAACTTGGTGCAAAAATGGTTATTTCGAGAGCAGAGAGGGATGTTCAGGAGAAGTTCCTTTTAAGAAATGGTGCAGATAAAGTAATTTATCCAGAAAAACAGGTGGCAAAATGGGCTTCAATCCGTTATACCGATGACCATATCCTTGATTATATGGAAGTAGATGCTTCCCATGCAATATTTGAAGTGGAAGTACCGAAAGAGTGGATTGGAAAAACGGTTGGAGAGCTGGATATTCGAAGAAAATATGATATTAATATCCTGGCAATAAAAAATAATGGAGAGCTTAGCATGGCAATATCTCCAGATACATTTTTTACAGGAAATATCTCTCTTTTAGTAATCGGAGAGCATAAGGCAATTAAAAAGTGTTTCCATATTTAAATTAAAGAGGGGATAAATGATGAAAGAAGTAATTTTACTCTTAACAGTATTGGTAATGTTTATTGTTTGTTTTTTTGTTATGGGAAAGATTGGATATTTCATCAATGAAAATTACAAAGCATTTATTATAGAGGAGAGGGAAAATACGCAATCCTGTAAAATTATATCTTTGGATAAAATTTCTGATGAAGAGTTGTTAAAAGAAATACATGATTATCAAAAAAAATGTGGTAAAGCAGGTATGATAATTTATGATTCAAAAAAGGAAGATAAGAGGCAGTGTTTTGACGGTAATAAAACAGTATGATATACTCTAATATACTCTTGAATTCAAGTAAAAGGCGGGAAATTAAAATAATGGAAGAAAATGAAAGAAGAGAAGGCGTATTAAAGCAGCATTTTGCATTATATGCAAAGAAACCGTCAATGAAAGATTGTTTTGTGACGGTTTTTATATTTATGATATGTACTATTATTGGTCTTTTATTTCAGAAACTGCATTTTACAGATACGAATATCGTTACGATTTATATCCTTGGTGTATTGATTACTTCTATTTTGACAGATGGTTATCTGTGCAGTATCGCAGGTTCCTTTTTAAGCGTTGTTTTATTTTGCTTTTTTCTTACGGAACCGAGGATGTCTTTCCAGACATATGCAGTTGGATATCCGGTAACTTTTGCGATTATGCTGGTATGCTCTGTGTTGGCGGGAACTCTTTCCGCTAAATTAAAAATGCATGCAAGGATTTACTCTCAGCTCGCATTTCGAACGCAGGTATTATTCGACACAGACCGCCTGCTGCAAAAAGCGAGGAGCAGTAAAGAGATGCTACGTGTCACCTGCACGCAGTTGGTTCGTTTACTGAACCGGGATATTGTTGCATATATTGTAGAAGAGGGGAAATTGTCACAGGGACAGGTATTTTATAAAAACAAAGAAGAAACAGATCAGCAATTTTTAATACCGGAAGAACAAAAGATTGCCAGATGGGTCTATGAAAATAATAAGCGTGCAGGAGTAGGAACGAATTATTTTAAAAATGCAAAATGTTTATATTTGGCAATCCGCATTGGTGATCACGTATATGGTGTAATTGGAATCCCGGCGAACAAAGATGTTTTTGATTCCGTTGAGTATAGCATTTTACTTTCCGTAGTAAATGAATGTGCGCTTGCTATGGAAAATCTGCGCAATGCAATAGAAAAAGAGAAGAATGCTGTTTTGGCGAAAAATGAACAGCTGCGAGCAGATTTACTGCGTGCGATTTCTCATGATCTAAGGACGCCGCTTTGTTCTATTTCCGGCAATGCGGATATGCTTTTAAATAACGGAGCGTGCCTGGACAGTAAAACGAAGCAGCAGATTTATGTGGATATTTATGATGATTCTGAATGGCTCATTGGCGTGGTAGAGAATCTGTTATCTATTACAAGGCTTAATGATGGGCGACTGAAGTTTAAATTTACAGATCAGTTACTTGATGAAGTTATTGCAGAATCTTTGCGTCATATCAGCAGGAAGCATGATGAATATACAATTGTGACAAAGTGTGAAGAACTGATTCTTGTCCGAATGGATGTGCAGCTTATCATACAGGTACTAGTGAATCTTATTGATAATGCCATAAAATATACACCGAAAGGTTCGAAAATCTGTATCCGGGGAATGAAATGTAATGGAAAAGCACAGATCTGTGTGGAGGATAATGGACCGGGTATTGCAGATGAAATGAAGCCATATATCTTTGAGATGTTTTATACTGGGAAAAGTACGATTGCAGACAGCCAGAGAAGTCTCGGTCTTGGTCTGTCACTTTGCCAGTCTATTATAGAAGCACATGATGGAAGGCTCATTCTTACAGATAATACACCACGAGGATGTATTTTTACTTTTACTTTACCACTTAGCGAGGTGACATTAAATGAATAAAACAGTAGTTCTTGTTGTGGAGGATGACCGTCCGATACGAAATCTCATCGTAACAACATTAAAAATGCATGATTATAAATATCTTACGGCTAACAATGGAGTATCTGCGATAATGGAAGCATCTTCACATCATCCGGATATTGTCCTCTTAGATCTGGGTCTTCCGGATATGGAAGGAGTAGATGTAATTAAAAAAATCCGTACATGGTCCAATATGCCGATTATTGTTATCAGCGCTCGAAGTGAAGACAGCGATAAAATAGAAGCATTAGATTCCGGGGCAGATGATTATATTACAAAACCTTTTTCGGTGGAAGAACTGCTTGCCCGTATACGGGTGACACAGCGGCGCCTTGCCATTATTCAGGCGGGAGAAGAACAGGAAGCTTCTATTTTTATTAACGGACAATTGAAAATAGATTATACAGCTGGCTGTACCTATCTGAAAGGAAAAGAACTGCATCTGACACCAATTGAATATAAGCTTTTATGTCTTTTGTCACGTAATGTCGGAAGGGTATTAACGCATACCTATATCACACAGCAGATATGGGGGAATTGTTCACAAAATGATGTTGCTTCACTAAGGGTGTTTATGGCAACATTACGAAAAAAACTTGAACCAGATAAAAATGGACTCCAGTATATACAGACGCATATCGGAATCGGATACCGGATGCTTCGGATAGAATAAGGAGGCACTATAAGTGAAAAGAAGTATAGCATATTATCATCTTCCGGGGCTGTTTGAGTTTTATGAATTGTATAAAGTGTTTTTGCCGTTATTTCGGGAACATCGAGAATATTTTTATGATTGGTGCGATATTGGATCTGTCTATGGTGCCCCAGCGGATTGTATCTGGGGCGGAGGACGAGCAGGATTTGGGGATGATGATGCAAAGAAAGTGTTAGATTTAATGAAAGGGTATGGGATTTCTGCCCGGCTGACTTTTAGTAATTCTCTGCTTAGAGAAGAACATCTTTTGGATAAAAAATGTAATGCGCTTTGCAGATTGTTTGAAGAAACTGGGGATATACAAAATGGAGTGATCATTCATTCGGACCTGTTATTAGAATATTTAAAAAAGAACTATCCTAACCTTTACTTTGTCTCATCAACAACAAAAGTCCTGACAAATTTTCAGGACTTTTTAAAAGAAGTAAAAAGAGAAGATTTTCAATACGTTGTCCCAGATTTTCGTTTGAACAAGTCTTTTGATAGGTTAAATACCTTAACGCAAATAGAAAAAGACAAAGTAGAATTCCTATGTAATGAATGCTGCTGGTTTGGCTGTAAGGATAGAAAACGCTGCTATGAGGCAGTGAGCAGGAAGAATCTGGGAGAGCACTACCCGGAACATCACTGTACTGCGCCGAATGCGGAACAAGGATACCGCTTTTCAAAAGCAATGAAGAATTCAGGATTTATCGGGATAGAGGATATCCAAAACAGCTATCTGCCAATGGGATTTTCGAATTTCAAAATTGAAGGACGGGGACTTGGCAGTGCATTGGTGCTGGAATTCCTGCTTTATTATATGGTTAAGCCAGAATATCAGATACATATCAGAGAAGCAATATATCTTGATAATATGCTGGATTTGTTTTGAGAGATTATTTGAGAAGAAACAATACTTTATGATATTCAAAGTCAGCAACTAAAAAAGGATATAACTAGCAGATGTGGCTTCGGAGCAAGCTTAAGATGCGGTTGAGCATTTTAAGCGCAGCGACTATAGAACAGCTGCTAGTTATATCCTTTTTTAGTTGCGTCAGCATTTAAATATCATAAAACACCGGTTTCTTCCCCTTAAACACTACATAATGATGGAAACCAGCCCTATGGAGAATAGCAGGCACATGATCAAACTCCCACGCCATATGCTCCGGCTGATGTGCATCACTTCCAATCGTGATAAGTTCCCCGCCAAGCTCCCGGTATCTTCTCAAAATAGAAATATCGGGATTTGGCCAGTCAAGTCCATACTTAAGACCTGCCGTGTTTACCTCAAGAGCACGATTCCTCTCAATGATTTCAATAAGAATTTCATCAAGAACATCTGTAAAATGGTCATAAAAGAATGTCTGTGAAGACTCTGGCAGGTAGCGGCAGACATAATCAAGATGACCGACAGACTGATAGTGTGGAAAAACTTTTAAATTTGCAAGAATCGTTTCAAAGTAGTTCATAAGCCCGCGGGTTGCACCCATTTCCTTAAAATAAGTTCCATAATAAGGATCCATTCCATTTACGATATGGCAGGAATTGATGATAAAATCAAAATCATTGCCATATTTTTTATAAAAGTTAGCGAGTGTCTGCCCAAGATGCGGCTGCACACCGAGTTCAAGTCCGTATAAAATCTCGATTTGTGAGGCATACTTTTCCTTGAGAGTAAAAAGAGTCTTTTTATAATTTTCAAAATCTAAAAGAAAGTCCAGACCATCAGGAGTGTCCGGATAGCAGGGATCGTAATGTTCGGTAAAGCACAACGTTTTCATTCCGAGACGGATGCCCTGTTTGATCATCAGTTCCATCGGTGTGTCTGAATCGGAAGAAAAAGAGGAGTGAAGATGTGTGTCTGTGTAAATCATAACCGTGTTTCCTTTCTGGTAAAAATTTGCATTTGTATTTTCCTGCATATTTAAAATAAGGGTAAAAAATTGTAATTTAAGGCCAAAAGTTCTGTATACTTGCAGGAAAAATGGCAACAATATCATAATAGCATAAAAGTGATGAAAAAAAATCTATAATTTTATGCAAAATACTACTTGAAATCTTGGCAATAATTAGGTAAAATAGTTAAGGATTTGACAGAGAAAGTCAAATCACAGCGCAGGAGGGCATATTTCCTGCGAACTTTAATGTCAAAGAAATATCTAAAACTTAGGAGGAATTACCATGGCAGTAAAAGTTGCAATTAATGGATTTGGCCGTATCGGTCGTTTAGCTTTCAGACAGATGTTTGGTGCAGAAGGCTATGAAGTAGTAGCTATCAACGATTTAACAAGCCCTAAGATGCTTGCGCACTTATTAAAATATGACTCTTCTCAGGGAACATATGAGAAAGCAGCTACAGTAAAAGCTGGAGAAGATTCCATCACAGTTGACGGACAGGAAATCAAAATCTACGCTTTCCCAGATGCAAACAATTGCCCATGGGGAGAAATCGGTGTTGACGTAGTTCTTGAGTGTTCTGGATTCTACACAAGCAAAGAAAAAGCTCAGGCTCATATCAATGCTGGTGCTAAGAAAGTTGTTATTTCCGCTCCTGCTGGAAACGACCTTCCAACAGTTGTTTACAATACAAACCATACAGTATTAAAACCAGAAGATACAATTATCTCTGCAGCTTCTTGTACAACAAACTGTTTAGCTCCTATGGCTGACGCTCTTAACAAATACGCTCCAATCCAGAGTGGTATCATGTGTACAATTCACGCTTACACAGGTGACCAGATGACTCTTGATGGACCACAGCGTAAAGGTGACTTAAGAAGATCTCGTGCAGCAGCAATTAACATCGTTCCTAACAGCACTGGTGCTGCTAAGGCAATCGGTCTTGTTATCCCAGAATTAAACGGTAAGTTAATCGGATCTGCTCAGCGTGTTCCAACACCTACAGGATCTACAACAATCTTAACAGCAGTTGTTAAAGGTGCTGACGTAACAGTTGAAGGAATCAATGCAGCTATGAAAGCAGCAGCTAACGAATCTTTCGGTTACAACGAAGATGAAATCGTTTCTTCTGATATCGTAGGAATGAGATTTGGTTCTTTATTCGATGCAACTCAGACAATGGTTAACAAAGTTGCAGATGATTTATACGAAGTACAGGTTGTTTCATGGTACGATAACGAAAACAGCTACACATCTCAGATGGTTCGTACAATCAAATACTTTGCAGAATTAGCATAATTTAAGCGATAGTATTAGTATATATTTAAGAATATAAGACTCAAACATGGGTCCGGTCTCGTGGGACCGGGCCTTTGTTTGTTTTTTGAATAATGTATTTGAGGATTTCTTTGTAGAAGCATGACAGTTCTGTCTTGCAATCAAGTTTATTCTTCAGACTACATTGAATATAATTTAGGAGGAATTCCAACATGGGTTTAAATAAAAAATCTGTAGACGATATTAATGTAAAAGGACTTAAAGTTCTTTGCAGATGTGACTTCAACGTTCCATTAAAAGATGGTAAGATCACAGACGAGAACCGTCTTGTAGCTGCACTTCCAACAATCAAGAAGTTAATCGCAGACGGCGGTAAAGTAATTCTTTGCTCTCACTTAGGTAAAGTAAAAACAGAAGAAGATTACACAACAAAGACTTTAGCTCCAGTAGCAGCTCGTTTATCTGAGCTCCTTGGACAGGAAGTAAAATTTGCAGCAGACCGTGAAGTTGTTGGACCAAACGCAAAAGCTGCAGTAGAAGCTATGAAAGACGGAGATGTTATCTTACTTGAGAACACTCGTTTCCGCAAAGAAGAGACAAAGTGTGGAGAAGAATTCTCCAAAGACCTTGCTTCTATCTGTGATGTATTCGTAAATGATGCATTCGGTACAGCTCACAGAGCTCACTGCTCTAACGTAGGTGTTGCTTCTTTAGTAGACACAGCAGTAGTTGGATACTTAATGCAGAAAGAAATCGATTTCTTAGGCAATGCTGTAGAGAACCCAGTACGTCCTTTCGTTGCTATCCTTGGTGGAGCAAAAGTTGCAGATAAGTTAAACGTTATCTCTAACTTACTTGAGAAGTGTGACACACTCATCATCGGTGGTGGTATGGCTTACACATTCTTAAAAGCAAAAGGATATGAAATCGGTAACTCTTTAGTTGACGAGACAAAGATTGATTACTGTAAAGAAATGATGGAAAAAGCAGAAAGCCTTGGCAAGAAGTTACTTCTTCCAGTTGACTCTGTAATGGTAGATGCTTTCCCTAACCCAATCGATGCTGAAATCCCAACATATGTATACGATGCAGACGCTATGGCAGCAGACAAAGAAGCTTGCGATATCGGACCTAAGACAATCGAATTATACGCAGAGGCAGTAAAGACAGCTAAGACAGTTGTTTGGAATGGACCTATGGGTGTATTCGAAAACCCAATTCTTGCAGCAGGAACAAAGGCAGTTGCAGCAGCACTTGCTGAGACAGATGCTACAACAATCATTGGTGGCGGAGATTCCGCAGCAGCAGTTAACCAGCTTGGATATGGTGACAAGATGAGCCACATTTCTACAGGTGGCGGAGCTTCTCTTGAGTTCTTAGAAGGTAAAGAATTACCAGGTGTTGCAGCAGCAAACGATAAATAATTTCAGAATTACGGGAGTAGCGTTAGCTACAGAGTAATTCGTGACATCAGTTAGGGTCAGAATACCTTTTGACCCTAACATCATAAATATATAATAAAGGGGAATTTGTTATGCGTAAGAAAATTGTAGCAGGTAACTGGAAAATGAATAAAACTCCTAGTGAGGCAGTTGAATTAGTAAATATGTTAAAACCACTTTGTGCGAATGAAGATGTTGACGTAGTATTCTGCGTACCAGCAATCGACATTATCCCAGCTATGGAAGCTGCAAAAGGTTCTAACATTGCAATTGGTGCAGAGAATATGTACTATGAAGAGAGCGGTGCTTACACTGGTGAGATTTCTCCTGCTATGTTAGTAGATGCTGGAGTAAAATACGTTGTTCTCGGACATTCTGAAAGAAGAGAATACTTCGCAGAGACAAATGAAACAGTTAACAAGAAGATGTTAAAAGCTTTCGAACATGGTATCACACCAATCATGTGCTGTGGAGAAACATTAGAGCAGAGAGAACAGGGTGTTACAATGGACTTTATCCGTCAGCAGGTTAAAGTTGGTTTCTTAAATGTAACAGCAGATCAGGCTAAGACAGCAGTTATCGCTTACGAGCCAATCTGGGCAATCGGAACAGGAAAGACTGCTACAACAGAGCAGGCTCAGGAAGTTTGTGCAGAGATTCGTAAATGTATCGCTGAAATCTATGATGATGCAACAGCAGCTGCAATCCGTATTCAGTACGGCGGAAGCGTAAACGCTAAGACAGCTCCAGACTTATTTGCTCAGGCAGATATTGACGGCGGACTTGTTGGCGGAGCTTCCTTAAAGGCTGATTTTGGTCAGATCGTAAACTACAATAAATAATAGATTCCATATTTGAATCACGAAAATAGTAACCCGCGGACATTTCTCCGCGGGTCAACTATACCAATCCTATAAAATGTTGCAGGATTATATCAATAGCAATATATGATTATTTTTGTATTATTTTATAGAGTTAGTATACACTTTAAACGGGAGATTATAAAATGAGTAAAAAACCTACAGTATTATTAATTATGGATGGCTTTGGTTTAAATGACAGACATGAAGCCAATGCTGTATATGAGGCAAACACTCCAAATATCGATAAATTAATGGAAGAATGTCCATTTGTAAAAGGAAATGCCAGCGGTCTTGCCGTAGGACTTCCAGACGGACAGATGGGTAACTCTGAAGTTGGACACCTTAACATGGGTGCTGGACGTATCGTATATCAGGAGCTTACAAGAATCACGAAAGCAATTCAGGATGGAGACTTCTTTGATAATAAAGCATTTTTAGAAGCAGTAGAGAATTGTAAAAAGAATAACTCTACCCTCCATTTATACGGATTATTATCCGATGGTGGTGTACACAGCCACAACACACATCTTTACGCTTTATTAGAGCTTGCAAAGAGACAGGGGCTTACAGACGTATGCGTACACTGTTTCTTAGATGGCCGTGACACAGCTCCAACATCTGGTAAAGAATTTATCGAAGAATTAGAAGCAAAAATCAAAGAAATCGGTGTAGGCCAGATTGCATCTATCGAAGGTCGTTACTATGCAATGGACAGAGATAACCGTTGGGATCGTGTAGAAAAAGCTTACGCTGCTTTAGTTTATGGCGAAGGTAATGAAGCAGCAGATGCAGTAGAGGCAATTCAGGCTTCTTATGATAATGATAAGACAGATGAGTTCGTTATCCCTACAGTAATCAAGAAAGACGGACAGCCAGTAGGCACAGTAAAAGCAAACGATTCTGTTATCTTCTTCAACTTCCGTCCAGACCGTGCAAGAGAAATCACTCGTGCAATGTGTGACCCTGAATTTACAGGATTTGAGAGAAGAAATGGCGTATTTCCATTAACTTATGTCTGCTTCACAGAATATGATGAGACAATCCCTGGGAAAATCATCGCATTCCACAAAGAAGAAATCACAAACACATTTGGAGAATTTCTTGCAGCAAACGGCTTAACACAGCTTCGTCTTGCAGAGACAGAGAAATATGCTCATGTAACATTCTTCTTCAACGGTGGTGTAGAAGTTCCTAATAAGGGCGAAGACAGAATCCTTGTTAAGTCTCCAGCAGTAGCAACTTATGACTTACAGCCAGAGATGAGCGCTCCAGAAGTTGGAGAAAAACTTGTAGAAGCAATCAAATCTGACAAATATGATGTCATTATCATCAACTTCGCAAACCCTGATATGGTAGGCCATACCGGAGTACAGGAAGCAGCAATTAAGGCAGTAGAAACTGTAGATACCTGCGTTGGCAATGCTGTAGCAGCATTAAAAGAAGTAGATGGACAGATGTTTATCTGTGCAGACCACGGAAACTGCGAGCAGTTAATTGACTATGAAACAGGTGAACCATACACAGCTCATACAACAAATCCAGTTCCATTTATCCTTGTAAATTACGACCCGGCTTACACATTAAGAGAAGGCGGATGTTTAGCAGACATCGCTCCAACCTTAATTGAGATGATGGGAATGGAACAGCCAGCAGAAATGACAGGAAAATCACTTCTTATCAAGAAATAAGCAGGCTGTATTTGTGGGGGACAAATATCGTTATCCTGAAAAGGGCAGAGATGATTAGCGTCCAATAAAAAAATAAACAAAATAGACCTTGTAGATTTGTGAAAAATCAGATTTGCAAGGTCTTTTTTTCATTTAAAAACAATCAAAAAAACAATCGTAAATATTTTGATTGCTTTTTTTATGTTATAATAAATTTGCTAAATTAAGTATAAGAATAAAAAAGAAAGGAAGCACGTATTATGAAAGAAAATACCAAAAAAGGCAGTTGTTATTTGAACGGATTAGCCATCTTTTTAAGCATTATTTTTGTTATAAGCATATTTATAGCGGCAGATAACGCGATTCCTCTACAAGCAGCGACTGCAAAAAGCCAGAGCACAACAGTAGCTAATAGATCCAAAGTCAAAAAGGACAAATGGACAACGCTTCTCCAAAAATATGAAAAAAGCAAAAAAGTAAACCAGCTTATCTTCGTAAAATACAAAGGCAAAAGTAAGGCAAATATCGTTTTATATGAAAAAGTAAACGGAAAGTTTAAAAAAGTATTCTCCTGTGCCGGTTATGTCGGCAAAAACGGTATCGACAAGAAACGAGAGGGAGATAAGAAAACGCCAACTGGTACTTATGGTTTTACAAAGGCTTTCGGAATTAAGAAGAATCCACGCAGTAAGATAAAATACATAAAGCTGAATAAATACCATTATTGGAGCGGGGATAGGAGATATTATAATCAGATGATTGATATCCGTAAGGTGAAAGCAAGCCGCTCTGGAGAGCATCTGATTGATTATAAGCCACATTATAATTATGCACTAGCGATTGACTATAATAAAAACTGTGTTTATAAGAAAGGCTCTGCTATTTTCTTACACTGCACAGGAAGCAATCCATACACAGGTGGCTGCGTGGCTGTGAAACAGAAATATATGAAAAAGATTATGCAGACCGTAGATAAGAATGCGAAAATCTGTATTTATCCAAAATAGATATGAATGGTGATTTGGACAGATATAGAAAGTGCATTTAGGCAATAATATGTATGACAGAACAGATGCGAAGAGATGTAGATTGGCATACAAAATAAATATTAGAAAAGAAAAATATATTGCAAAAAAAGCTTAAGTGGCTTAATATACGATATGTTGGCAGTGATATAACCAGCAATTGGTTATTGTGCGATATGTTTATTTAAGTAAGCGTGATATTTGTACAGTAAAATACTTATATATAGTTTAAGCGCTTGTCAGGAAACAGTAGATTTCCGGAAGTTACAAATAAAAAATTACTGCCTTAAATATAAATTAGAGGAACGTTACAGAAAGAAGGATTTAATAATGAAAATAGGAAGAAATGATAAATGCTGGTGTGGCAGCGGAAAGAAATATAAAGCATGTCATATGTCTTTTGATAACCGTATCAAAGATTACTGGAACAGAGGATATGAAGTACCAGACCATTCTATGATTAAGACACCAGAGCAGATAGAAGGAATCCGTGAAGCTGGTAAGAAGAATACAATGGTTCTTGACTTTATCACTCCATATGTAAAAGAGGGAGTAAGTACAGGAGAACTCAATCGTCTTATCGAAGAATATACAAGAGAAATCGGTGGAATCCCAGCTTGTCTTGGTTATCAGGGGTATCCAAAGAGTGTTTGTATTTCTATTGATGATGTTGTATGTCATGGTATTCCGAGTGATGACCAGATTTTAAAGAGTGGTCAGATTCTTAATGTAGACTGTACTACAATTTATAATGGCTATTTTGGTGATGCATCAAGAATGTTCTGTATCGGTGACGTTTCTGAAGAGAAGAAGAAACTTGTCCGCGTGACAAAAGAATGTGTTGACCTTGCTCTTGCAGCAACAAAACCGTGGGGAACCATGGGTGATATGGGGTATGTTTGTAACAAACATGCTGTTGAGAATGGATACAGTGTCGTAAGAGAAATCGGCGGACATGGCTGTGGCGTGCAATTCCATGAAGAACCGTGGGTTAATCATATTGGGCAGCCGGATGAGGGAATCCTTTTTGTACCAGGTATGACATTTACGATTGAGCCGATGGTAAATATGGGAAAACCAGACGTATGGGAAGATGAAGATGACGGCTGGACAATCCGCACAGAAGATGGTAAGCCGTCTGCTCAGTGGGAGTACACGATTTTAGTGACAGAGGATGGAACGGAGATTTTATCTCACTAGAGCGTTTTTCAAATACGCTCTAAGAGACAGACGAAAGCAGAGAATAAAATAATCTATATTTGTGGTTTTAGTCACGGCGTGTTGAATACTCGCTCCTGCGCTCGTATCCAACACTTGCTCCGAGACCACAAATATAGATTATTTTATTCTCTGCCTTCTGGCTTTATATATTTTGATGTATTGTGTTAAATTATTTGAATGGAAAGATGGATTTTCCGTCAAAATAAGAATTGTCTGAAAATTTATGTGCAAAGTAGGAGGATAAAGTATATTTTTTAATAAAAGGAGTTACTTTATCGCAGGTTTGTTGTATAAATAACATTTGATATGCTTAAATTGCTTATATAAACACGCTCTAGAGAGGCTGGCACGTTTTTTGTGAGATTTGAGTGGGAAGCCAGACTAATAAATTAAAGGGTTTTATACAATCCTTCATGCTAAAAAACATAAAAATGAAGCCAAATTCAAAAAAAGTTGCAAAAAATTTTTTTATTCGTACAAAAAATCTTGCTTTTATGATTTTAGTGTAGTAATATAGAGTTCATGAAATTATCTGGTGGGCTGACATATTGATATGGCTGTGCAGAATCAACTTATTCATGAGTGAGTCAGTGTTCCAAAAGATATTTTTTCGTTATAAACTATCAAGGAGGAATAAATAATGAAAAAGTTTATAAGCGTAATGTTAGTCGCTGCAATGGCAGTAACAGCATTAACAGGATGTGGTAGTAATTCAAGTTCTTCATCTAAGAAAGATGCAGACAAATATTATATTGGTGGTATTGGACCGACTACCGGAGCAACAGCGATTTACGGAACAGCCGTAAAGAACGGAGCACAGATTGCAGTAGATGAAATCAATGCTGCAGGTGGTATTAACGGTAAGCAGATTGAATACCGTTTTGAAGATGACCAGAACGATGCAGAGAAAGCAGTTAATGCTTACAATACATTAAAAGACTGGGGTATGCAGATGTTAGTTGGAACAACAACAACTGCTCCATGTATCGCAGTAGCTGGTAAGACAGCATCCGATAATGTATTCCAGATTACACCATCTGCTTCTTCACCAGATGTACTTTCCAGCGGAAACGGAAATGTATTCCAGGTATGTTTCACAGACCCTAACCAGGGTGTTGCTTCTGCTCAGTACATTGCAGAGAACAAGCTTGCAACTAAGATTGGTATTATCTATGATAGTTCTGATGTATATTCTTCAGGTATCGAAGAAAAATTTGAAGCAGAAGCTAAGACACAGGGGCTTAACATCGTTTCTAAGGCAGCATTTACAGCAGATTCCAAGACAGACTTTGGAACACAGCTTCAGAAAGCAAAAGATGCAGGAGCAGACTTATTGTTCTTACCTATCTACTATCAGGAAGCATCTATTATTTTAAAACAGGCAGATACTATGGGATACAAACCTAAATTCTTTGGTGTAGACGGAATGGATGGTATCCTTACAGTAGAGAACTTTGATACTAAGTTAGCAGAAGATGTCATGCTCTTAACTCCATTCGCAGCAGATGCGAAAGATAAGACAGTTCAGAACTTTGTAAAGACTTACAAAGAAAAATATGAAGATACTCCTAACCAGTTCGCAGCAGACTCTTATGATGCTGTTTACGCATTAAAGGCAGCAATTGAGGAATCTAAAGCAACTACAGATATGAGTGCTTCTGATATGTGTGATGCATTAAAAGGTGCTATGACTAAGATTAAGATGCAGGGTCTCACAGGTGGGAAAGATGGTCTTACATGGAATGAAAGCGGAGAAGTAACTAAGTCTCCTAAGGCTGTTATTATTAAGAACGGTGCTTACAAAGCAATGTAATTTAAATAATATATAGCCCAGGGAAGGGTTACCTGCGGGTAACCCTTTTTTGTATTAGGTTATATCCTTTTTTATATCACAGAAAGATTACGAGCTGATTTCTCTGTGATATAAAAAAGACATGAACTTTTTAAAGTTTCTAGAAACGCCGCATAAGCGGCATGGAGGTAAAGATGAGTTTTATATCCTATTTGATCAATGGTGTCAGTCTGGGTAGTATTTATGCAATTATTGCCCTTGGCTACACGATGGTATACGGTATCGCTAAGATGCTGAACTTCGCTCACGGCGATGTTATCATGATTGGTTGCTATATCGTTTTCGTTTTAATGGGCAGCTTTCATTTAAACTCTACCGTAAGTATTATTGCAGCGGTAATCGGCTGTACAGTACTTGGTGTAGTTATCGAGAAAATTGCGTACAAACCATTGAGAAAGGCTTCTCCGCTTGCCGTATTAATCACAGCAATCGGTGTCAGCTATTTTCTGCAGAACTTCGCATTAATTTTATTTGGTGCAGATACAAAGTCCTTTACATCGGTTGTAAGTATCCCTACAATTAAGCTTGCAGGTGGAGACCTTACAATTTCTGGTGTAACAATCGCAACTGTTATCAGTTGTATTATTATCATGGCAGCGTTAATGATTTTTATTAAAAAGTCTAAATCCGGTCAGGCAATGCTTGCCGTATCTGAAGATAAAGACGCAGCACAGCTCATGGGTGTGAATGTAAACAAGACAATTTCCCTTACATTTGCTATCGGTTCCGGATTAGCAGCTATTGCAGGTGTGTTATTATGTTCCGCTTACCCAACCCTGTCTCCTTACACGGGTGCGATGCCTGGTATTAAGGCGTTTACCGCAGCGGTATTTGGCGGTATCGGCTCTATTCCTGGAGCATTAATTGGTGGTATTTTATTGGGAGTAATCGAGATTTTAGGAAGAGCATATATTTCTTCTCAGTTATCCGATGCAATCGTATTTGCCGTATTGATTATCGTACTTTTAGTAAAACCTACGGGACTTCTTGGCAAGCAGGTTCAGGAGAAAGTGTAGGTGGCGTAAGAAATGAAGAAATCAAATATGAAAAGTATAAACAAACAGACAAAAAGTATGTTGATTACCTACGCTATGGTAATCGCAGTATTTATTATTGTAGAGATTATGATATCTACAGGAATGATGTCGAGTCTGATGCAGGGTCTTTTAGTTCCGCTTTGTATTTATTCTATCGTAGCAATCGGACTGAATCTTTGTGTAGGATATCTTGGTGAGCTGAGTCTTGGTCATGCAGGATTTATGTGTGTTGGTGCATTCTCCAGTGCGGTATTTTCCAAATGCATGATGACTTCAGGAATGAACGAGACACTTCGTTTTATTTTAGCACTTCTTATTGGTACCGTTGTTGCAGCGGTATTTGGATGGTTAATCGGTATTCCGGTTCTTCGCCTTCGCGGTGACTACCTTGCTATCGTAACACTGGCATTCGGCGAGATCATCAAGAACGTAATTAACGTTATGTATCTTGGAAGAGACAGCAAGGGATTCCATTTTTCCATTAAGGATAGTGCATCTTTAAATATGCAGGCAGATGGAAAAATGATTATTGACGGAGCAAAAGGTATCGTTGGTACACCAAACCAGTCTACCTTTGTCGTGGGTATTATTATTATTTTAATCAGCCTTTTTGTGTCCTTTAACCTTGTGAATTCAAGAACAGGACGTGCGATTATGGCAATTCGTGATAATCGTATCGCGGCAGAGTCTGTAGGTATTAATATTACAAAGTATAAACTGATGGCATTTACTATTTCTGCAGCTATTGCTGGTGCAGGTGGTGTTCTTTATGCACACAATCTTTCTACATTAACAGCCCTTCCTGCAAACTTTGGTTACAACATGTCCATCATGATTCTTGTATTCGTTGTCTTAGGTGGAATGGGAAGTTTCCGTGGTTCTATTATCGCGGCTGTTGTTCTTACAATGCTTCCGGAAGTTCTTCGTGGACTTGCTGATTACCGTATGTTGATCTACGCTATTGTATTAATTATCATGATGCTCTTTAACTGGGCACCAAAGGCAATTGAGTGGAGAGAGAAACACTCCTTTAAGAGAATGTTTGGCAAAAAAGAAAAAGCAGAGGAGGTACAGTAAAGATGGCATTACTTGAAGTAAAGAATTTAGGTATCTCTTTTGGTGGCCTTCGTGCCGTAGATCAGTTTGAAATTAACATTAAAAAAGGCCAGCTTTACGGTCTCATTGGCCCAAACGGTGCCGGAAAGACAACTATATTTAATATGCTGACTGGTGTATATAAACCAACAGATGGTATCATCAAGTTAGATGGAGAAGACTTAGTTGGAAAGAAAACGATTGAGATTAACAAAGCAGGTATTGCGAGAACATTCCAAAATATCCGTCTGTTTTCTCAGCAGTCCGTTCTTGATAATGTAAAGATTGGATTGCATAATCAATACAAATATTCCACTTTGACAGGTATTTTACGTTTGCCAAAGTACCGCAAGATGGAAAGAAAAATGAACGAGAAGGCAATGGAGCTTTTAAAAGTATTTGAACTTGATGATAAGGCAGATTTTCTTGCATCGAATCTTCCATATGGAGAACAGCGTAAGTTAGAGATCGCCAGAGCACTCGCGACAAATCCAAAGCTTCTTCTGTTAGATGAGCCTGCGGCTGGTATGAACCCAAATGAGACAATCGAGCTTATGGATACTATCCGTTTCGTTCGTGATAATTTTGATATGACAGTATTATTAATTGAACATGATATGAAACTGGTTTCAGGAATCTGTGAGGAACTTACCGTATTAAACTTTGGTCAGGTACTTGCACAGGGTAAGACAAAAGATGTTTTAAATAATCCGGAAGTTATCAAGGCATATCTTGGAGAATAGGAGGAAAGAACTTTATGGCAATGCTTGAAGTAAAAGACCTTGAAGTATATTATGGGATGATTCAGGCCATCAAAGGGATTTCCTTTGAGGTAAATCAGGGAGAAGTTATCGCTCTTATCGGTGCGAACGGTGCCGGAAAGACAACAACTCTTCAGACGATCACCGGTATGCTTCAGGCAAAGAAGGGACATATTCTGTTTGAAGGACAGGATATTACAAAAGTACCAGGACATAAAATCGTAACAATGGGAATGGCTCATGTGCCGGAAGGAAGACGTGTATTTGCCAACCTTTCTGTATATGAGAACTTGAAGTTAGGCGCATACACAAGAAAAGATAAGAACGAGATCGCACAGTCTCTTGAAATGGTATATGAAAGCTTCCCTCGTTTAAAAGAGAGAAGAAATCAGTCCGCCGGAACTCTTAGTGGTGGAGAACAGCAGATGCTCGCCATGGGTAGAGCGTTAATGTCCAAACCAAGAATTGTTTTAATGGATGAGCCTTCTATGGGTCTGTCCCCAATTTTTGTAGATGAGATTTTTAAGATTATTCAGAAGATTTCTGCGGAGGGAACAACCGTCCTTCTTGTAGAGCAGAATGCGAAAAAGGCATTGGCAATTGCAGACAGAGCATATGTTTTAGAAACAGGAAAGATTGCTCTTAGCGGGGATGCAAAAGAACTTATGAATAATGAGTCTATTAAAAAGGCATATTTGGGAGAGTAGGTGTTACAATGAAACATACAGTAATTACGATTGCAAGAAGTTATGGAAGCGGTGGAAGAACTTTAGGCAAGCTTTTAGCAAAGGAACTCGGTATTCACTGTTATGACAGGGAACTGCTCCGTATGGCTTCCGAGCAGAGCGGCATCAATGAAGCTTTGTTTGGACAGGTAGACGAGAAGGTGAAGTCTCTTCCGCTGTTTGGTATCAGTAAGAAGATTTACAAGGGTGAAGTATTCCCGCCGGAAAGCGATGACTTTGTATCTGACGATAATCTTTTTAACTATCAGGCCAAAGTAATTAAAGAAGTGGCAGCAGAAGAATCTTGTGTTATTATCGGACGATGTGCAGACTTTATCTTAAAAGATAATCCGAACGTAATCCGCTTATTTTTCTATGCCCCAAGAGAAGACTGTATTACCCGTGTAAAGACACAAAACGGCGGTAAAGAGAAGGATATTATCCGCAAGATTGAAAAGACAGATAAATATCGTTCAGACTATTATAAATATCATACTGGTAAGGACTGGAATGATTCCAGAAACTATGATTTCTGTTTAAATACTGCAAGCATGAGCTATGAAAAGCTTGTGGCAGTTGTAAAAGCATATATTGAACAGTATGCTTAATTTCCATGTATAAAAAAACAAATTCCTCCCATACTGAAGAAAGGAAATATTTTCAAGATTCAGTAAGGAGGAATTTTTTTATGAAAAAAGGTTTTAATATTGAAGATGTACATGGACTCGAAGTGTTAGATTCGAGAGGAAATCCTACGGTAGAGGTTACAGTGCGATTAGAAAGCGGTGCGATGGGAAAGGCTATTGTGCCATCGGGAGCCTCGACAGGACGTTTTGAGGCAGTTGAGCTTCGGGATGAGGAAAAGCGTTTCGGAGGGAAAGGCGTGGAGCGCGCCGTCACCAACGTAAATACAAGAATCTGTGACCGTCTATGTGGCTGTAATGCCTTAGAACAGAGGGAAATTGACCGTATTTTAAGGGAGGCAGACGGCACAGAGAATAAGAGTCGATATGGTGCTAATGCTATTTTAGGTGTTTCTCTAGCTGTAGCGAGAGCGGCAGCAGATGGGCTTGGTCTCCCGCTTTACCGCTATGTTGGCGGAGTAAACGGCAAAGTATTGCCGGTGCCGATGATGAATGTCATTAACGGCGGATGTCATGCGAAAAATTCAATTGATTTTCAGGAATTTATGATTATGCCGGCAGGAGCAGAAACATTTTCCGAAGGAATTCAGATGTGTGCGGAAATTTATCAGCAGTTAAAAAAGACACTTTCTGAAAAAGGTTACTCTACCGGTGTGGGGGATGAAGGTGGATTTGCTCCAGATTTAGATTCCGCACAGGCGGCATTGGAAATTTTGCAGGAGGCAACAACACTTGCCGGATATGAGCCAGGAGAAGATATCTTTTTCGCGATGGATGCGGCGGCTTCTGAATTATATGATGAAAATACAAAGCGGTATTATTTTCCGGGAGAAAGCCGGATGCGGGAAAAAGAAATTTGCAGGAATGCAGAAGAAATGGTGCAGTATTATGAAGAACTTGTAGAACAGTTTCCATTAATTTCTATTGAAGATGGGCTGAGTGAAGAAGATTATGCTGGATGGAAAGTACTTACTTACCGTCTGGGTGAGAAAGTACAACTTGTCGGGGATGACCTGTTTGTAACTAATGTAAAGAGATTATCGGACGGTATTGAGAAGGGAATCGCCAATGCAATTTTAATAAAGCCAAACCAGATTGGCACATTATCAGAGACATTAGATGCGATTTTAATGGCACAGAAAGAGGGCTATCGCACGATTATTTCTCATCGGAGCGGAGATACCGAAGATACAACCATTGCAGATCTGGCGGTAGCAGTAAATGCCGGACAGATTAAGACAGGCGCACCGTGCCGTGCAGAACGTACCGCAAAGTATAATCAGTTAATGCGGATTGAAGAAGAACTTGGAAATAATGGAAGCTATGGCAGATAGGGAGAGAAAAAGGAAATAAAGAGAACGAAAGTTGTATTACAAAAGCTAAAAAATGAAGAAATTGTGAGAAAAAAATTATTTTCTGTCTATTTCGACTTTACTTCTGAAAAAATGTAGTCTAATATAGAAATGTATTTTTTCATAAGCAATAGATATAGGAGGAAAGAAAATGAAAAAATTACTGGCATTTATTTTAGCCGCTGTAATGACAGCATCACTTTGTGCCTGCGGATCTTCCAAAGGCGGAGCAGAAGGTTCCACATCAGCGAAAGGAAGTTCGGCAGCAGGAGAGGCAGTAGCCGCATCCGATATTAAGGTTGGATGTATCATGATTGGTGATGAAAATGAAGGTTACACTGAGGCACATTTAAAAGCAGTAGAAGAGATGAAGAAGAATCTTGGACTTTCTGATGATCAGGTAGTTATCAAGACAAACATCAAAGAAGACGAAGGCTGTTACGATGCAGCAGTTGACTTAGCAGAACAGGGATGTAACATCGTCATTGCAAACAGTTTTGGACATGAAAGTTATATTCTTCAGGCCGCAGCAGATTATCCGGACGTACAGTTCTGTCATGCAACAGGATATCAGGCAAAGAGCAGCGGACTTTCTAACATGCATAACTTCTTTACCAGAATCTATGAATCCCGTTATTTATCCGGTGTTGTTGCTGGTATGAAGTTAAATGAGATGATTAAAAATGGCGAAGTTTCAAAAGATAAATGTAAGATCGGTTATGTAGGGGCTTTCCCATATGCAGAGGTTATCAGTGGATTTACTTCTTTCTATCTTGGAGTAAAATCTGTTTGTGATTCCGCTACAATGGAAGTAAAATATACAAATAGCTGGGCATCTTTTGACCTTGAAAAAGAATGTGCAGAACAGTTAATCGCAGATGGCTGCGTACTTATCAGCCAGCATGCAGATACAACAGGAGCACCTACAGCTTGTGAAGCAAAGAAGGTTCCTTGTGTAGGATATAACATTGATATGATTCCTACAGCACCAGATGCAGCACTTACTTCTGCAACAATCAACTGGGGTCCTTATTACACATATGCAGTTCAGAGTGTTATTGATGGAACGGCCATCGAGACAGATTGGGCAAAAGGTGTAAAAGACGGAGCAGATGCAATCACAGAGCTTAACGATAAGACAGTTGCTGAGGGAACAAAGGAAGCAGTAGAAGAAGCACAGAAGGGAATCGAAGATGGAACTCTTCATGTATTTGATACTTCTAAGTTCACAGTTGGCGGTAAGACTCTTGAAGAACTCGTAGAATCTGGTGACAAGGACGCAACAAAATTAAAAGATTATATCAAAGATGGATATTTCCACGAATCTGATGTAGAAAGCGGAATGCCTTCAGCACCAGCATTCACATTTATCATTGATGGAATTAACTCCATTACAAAGTAATTTAACAATACAATCAATGACAAGGGCAGAGCGGTCATTATGGCGGCTCTGCCCGATTTTCAGTCATGGAATAAAACAGAATTTTTGTTTACAGTTAAATCAAAGAAGAAAGTAGCCAGTCTTTTTTGACTTGCCTATAAACAAATGCATGTACTCACGGAATCAGGAGTAAAAATATTTTTTGAGTACATAAAATCAGATAATGGAGGAATATAAAGTTGGAACAGACATATGCCATAGAATTAAAAAATATCACAAAACGATTTGGCAAAATTGTCGCAAATGATGGAATCAATCTCAAAGTAAAGCGGGGAGAGATTCTTTCATTGCTTGGAGAGAACGGAAGTGGAAAGACCACATTAATGAATATGATTTCTGGAATTTATTTCCCGGATGAGGGTCACATCTTAGTAGATGGAAAGGCAGTTTCCATTCGTTCTCCAAAAGATTCTTTTGATCTTGGAATCGGAATGATTCATCAGCATTTTAAATTGATTGATGTTATGACTGCTGCCGAAAATATTATTCTTGGCTTAAAAGGAAATGCAGTCCTTGATATGAAAAAGGTGCACAAAGATATTCAGGAACTTGTAGATAGATACGGTTTTGATCTTGATCCGGCACAGAAAGTATATACAATGTCTGTATCACAAAAACAGACTGTAGAAATCGTTAAAATGCTCTACCGCGGAGCAAATATTTTAATTCTTGACGAGCCGACAGCGGTACTGACTCCGCAGGAAGTAGATAAACTGTTTGAAGTTCTAAGAAATATGAGAGATGATGGCAGAGCAATTATTATTATCACACATAAGCTGAATGAAGTATTAGAGTTATCCGACCGTGTTGCTATTCTTAGAAAGGGAAAATATATTGGAACGCTGCAGACTTCAGAAGCAACGGTAGAATCCCTTACAGAGATGATGGTGGGAGAAAAAGTTTCTCTTGATATTAACCGTCCAATGCCACATGACTTGAAAAAACGTCTTACAATCAATAACATTACCTGCACGAATGAAGATGGGCTGCATGTCCTGGAGAATGTATCCTTTGAAGCATTTGGCGGGGAAGTGCTTGGAGTTGCCGGTATTTCCGGTAGTGGACAGAAGGAATTATTAGAGGCCATTGCTGGTCTTACAAAGCTTTCATCAGGAAGTGTCATTTTCCACTCACCAGAAGGAGAAGATATTGACCTTGCTAAATATGATGCGGCGCAGATTAATGAACTTGGTGTCCGCCATTCATTTGTTCCGGAAGACCGTCTTGGTATGGGACTTGTCGGCTCCATGGGTATGACAGGAAATATGCTGCTTCGTTCTTTTCGAAAGGGAAAAGGCTTCTTTACCAGCTTAAAAGCACCGAAGGAACTTGCCGAAAAGATTAAAGAAGATTTGGATGTTGTGACACCGGATATTGACTATCCAGTAAGAAGACTTTCTGGAGGTAACGTACAAAAGATTCTTGTCGGAAGAGAAATCGCATCTTCTCCGGCGGTTCTCTTAGTAGCCTATCCAGTACGTGGTCTTGATATTAACTCTTCCTATATGATTTATAACTTGTTAAATAAGCAGAAAGAAAGAGGAGTTTCAGTTGTCTGTGTCGCAGAGGACTTAGATATGCTTCTGGAATTTTGTGACAGAATTATGGTACTTTGTGATGGCAAGGTAACAGGAATCGTAGATGCGAGAAAGACAACAAAAGAAGAAGTGGGAAGATTGATGACATCCCATAAGGAGGAACAATAATGGATAATACAGTGAAAGAGCCACTGATACATCTTTCAAAAAGAGAGGATATGTCATTTGGAAAGAAATGGCTGGTAAGAATTATTGCGATTCTTCTTTCTCTTATTGTATGTGCAGGTTTTATTTTCATAATTATTAAAATGAATCCAGTAGAGGTTTATGAAGGAATTGTAGAAGGAGCGGTAGGAACGGGCAGACGTTTCTGGGTAACGGCGAGAGATGCATTAACTTTGCTCTGTGTTGCTGTTGCGGTAACTCCTGCCTTTAAAATGAAGTTTTGGAATATTGGTGCAGAGGGACAGATCCTTATGGGGTGTGTTGCTTCTGCGGCTATGATGATTTATGCGGGCAATGCCCTCCCAACAGGCTTACTGCTTGTACTTATGTTTGTATGTAGTTTTATTGCCGGAGGAATCTGGGGAATCATTCCTGCATTCTTTAAAGCAAGATGGAATACAAATGAGACATTATTTACCCTGATGTTAAATTATGTCGCAATGCAGGTTGTAACATTTTGCATTGTATACTGGGAGAACCCGGCAGGTTCTAACTCTGTTGGAATCATTAATGCGCCAACGAGAGCAGGCTGGCTTCCACAGCTGTTTGGCCTTGATTATGGATGGAATCTTGCTATAGTGTTATTACTGACAGTATTAATGTTTATCTACATGAAGAGAACAAAACACGGTTATGAAATCGCTGTTGTAGGTGAGAGTGAAAATACCGCGCGTTATGCAGGAATTAACGTAGGAAAGGTCATCGTCCGCACAGTTGGAATTTCTGGCGGAATCGCCGGAATTGCCGGATTTATTCTTGTAAGCGGTTCTTCCCACACAATTTCTACAAGTACAGCAGGCGGCCGTGGTTTTACTGCGATTATCGTAGCATGGCTTGCGAAGTTTAATGTGTGGGCGATGGCAGTCATTGCATTCCTTCTCGTATTTATGCAGCAGGGAGCAATCCAGATTGCAACACAGTATAACCTGAATGAAAATGCATCAGAGGTAATTACCGGAATTATTTTGTTCTTTGTAATCGGATGTGAATTTTTCATTAACTATAAACTGGAATTTCGTAAAAAGCACAGCGCATAAGGAGGGAGAATGAAATGTCAGTATTAATTACCTTTATACAAAAAGCGGTTATGCAGGGAATTTGTATGCTCTTTGGCGCAGACGGAGAGATTCTCACGGAAAAGTCAGGAAACTTAAATCTTGGTGTTCCTGGAATGATGTACATGGGAGGAATTGCCGGATTGATGGCAGCCTTCTATTATGAAAAACTTGCCGCACATCCAAATGGCCTTGTGGGAATGATTCTTTCTCTCCTTGCTGCATTTTTGATGGCGGCGTTTGGCGGGCTGATTTTCAGTGTGCTGACAATTACATTAAGAGCAAATCAGAATGTTGCAGGGCTTGCGCTCACAACATTTGGTGTTGGATTTGGTAACTTCTTTGGTGGTTCTCTTTCCACACTTGCCGGTGGTGTTGGACAGATATCTGTAGCAATTACCGGAGATGCTTATCGTGCTAAAATTCCACTGTTGTCAAAGATTCCGGTTATCGGGGACATATTTTTTAATTATGGGTTCTTGACATATTTTGCAATTATTATTACACTACTTATGGCGTTTTTCTTAAAGAGAACCCGTTGGGGTCTTAATTTAAACGCTGTAGGAGAAAGTCCTGCGACAGCAGATGCAGCCGGAATTAACGTTACACTGTATAAATATCTTGCAACTGTGATCGGCGGAGGAATTGCCGGTCTTGGAGGTCTTTATTTTGTAATGGAATATTCTGGAGGAACCTGGACAAATAATGGGTTTGGTGACAGAGGATGGCTTGCGATAGCACTGGTTATCTTTGCTCTTTGGAAACCAATCAATGCAATCTGGGGTTCATTTCTTTTCGGGGGACTTTACATTTTATATCTTTATATACCAGGACTTGGAAGAAGTATGCAGGAAATCTTCAAGATGCTTCCATATCTGGTAACAATTATTGTGCTTATTATCACAAGTCTTCGTAAGAAGAAAGAACAGCAGCCACCAGAAAGTCTGGGACTGGCTTACTTCAGGGAGGACCGTTAAGCACAGAAACGGAGGAATTGAAAACATGAGAAAACATATAGCAGTGATTATAGCGTTGGTAATGGCATTTTCCCTCTGCGGATGCGGAAGCAGTAAGTCTTTGTTTCCTGAGAATACAGGGAATAAGCAGCAGACAAAGACAGCAGATAGCGGAAGCATTAAAGTAGGATATCTGTTATCTTCTGATGGGGATGCGCCTGATACCGTTGCCCGTGTACAGGGAATCCGTAAAATGCAGGAAGAGACAGGTATTGCCGATGACCAGATTATTATTGCAGAAAGTGTGAAAAAGGCAGATTGTGAGAAGAAAGCCGCAGAGCTTGTCGAAAAAGGCTGTGACATTATTTTTGCAGAAAATCCGAATTTGGAAAGTATTTTAGAAGAAGCTGCGAAAAAATATCCTGATGTACAATTTTGTCAGGAAAGTGGAAAGCTTGCAAAGAAAAGTGGTCTTTCAAACTTCCACAATTATGATACAAGAATTTATGAAGCATATCATGTAGCAGGTCTTGTAGCAGGTGTGAAATTAAATCATCTTTTAGACAAAGGAGATATTAGTGCTTCTGAGTGTGTCATTGGTTTTGTGGCCTATGATAAAACAGCAAAGACAACAAGCTGCATCAATGCATTTTATCTTGGGGTAGAAAGAGTTTGTTCTCAGTCTTCAATTTTAGTCCGTTATGTCGGCAAAAGAGGTGTTTATGATGCAGATGGTAAGGCGGCAAGACAGCTTATTGCAGCAGGTGTAAAGATGATGGCACAGTACACATATACAACGGCAGTTGCGACTGTTTGTGCAGAAAATGATACACCACTTATCGGTAATGATGTGAACCTCATCTCTACTGCACCAAAAGATGCGCTGACTTCTGTTACATCTGACTGGAGTAAGTATTATACTTATGCAGTGAACAAGGTGTTAAATGGAAAAGAAATTGCAGCAGACTGGACAGCGGGTTATGCAGAAGATGCAGTCGTTATTTCCCAGTTAAATGATGAGCATGTAACGGATGGAACTGCAGCAAAGGCTGCAGAACTTGAGAAGAACTTAAGAGCCGGAAATGCAAAAGTATTTAATACAGAGAAGTTTACGATTGATGGATCTTCATTGGATACATTAGCAACAAGCAATACAAACTTTAAAAAATACAAAAAATATATTAAAAATGGTAATTTACAGGAGTCTATGACACAGTCGAAATCCATTTTTGATACATTTATTGATGGAATTACGGAAAGCACACAGGATTATTTAGCAGAACAGTCTGCAGACTCTGCAGAATCCACAACACAGTCGAATTAAAAGCTTGTTTTATGGAAAAAACTGTGCTATAATAATTTAGATTTTGTGTAGATGGCAGGAGGTGTGAATTTTGGCTAGAACATTAGTAACAATTATTTTTATGTTAATATGTCTTGTGATGATTATCGTGGTAATGATGCAGGAAAGCAAGAATTCAGGGTTCGGTGCGTTAAGCGGACAGGTTGATTCTGATTCTTATGTTAGAAAGAACCGTGGTCGGACTAAAGAAGGTAAGTTGGAGAGAATTACAGCAATTCTTGGATTTTTATTCTTTGTAGTAGCCATCGGCCTTTGCCTGAAGGTTTTCCAGTAATTTTAAAGCAGACTAATGATGCCGTCTCAATTCGCAAGCTGAACTGAGACGGCTTTTTTTGACAAAGTTTTGATAGGGGAAACTAGTATATGAAAGACAGATTATTATTTGAACAGCGTAAAAACAGTATCAGGGATATGATCTATGATCCGAATTATATCCCATTAAAGCTAAAAGAGATGGCATATCTTATGGACGTGCCACATAAAGACAGAGGGGCATTAAAAGAAGTGATGGATGCTCTTGTGGCAGACGGCAGTGTGGAACTTACCGCCAGAGGCAAGTATATCAAACCGGAGAATCAGAACGTGACGGGAGTGTTTACTGCGAATGCCCGTGGTTTTGGTTTTGTGACGGCTGAGGGAGAAGAAGAGGATATTTTCATTCCGGCAACGTATGTTAACGGAGCGCTTCACAAAGATGTTGTCAAAGTAAAGGTAACAAAGAAGACTGGCGGGGAAGGAAAACGCCGTGAAGGTATGATCTTAAAGATTTTAGAGCGTGGCTGTAAGACATTAGTCGGTACGTTCCAGAAGAATACAAGCTTTGGATTTGTTCTTCCCGATGACCGTCATTATGATAAAGATATTTTTATTTCCAAGAAGCACATCAATGGTGCAAAAGATGGAGATAAGGTTGTTGTTCGCCTGACAGACTTCGGTGGAGAGCGTAAGAAGCCAGAAGGAGCAGTTATTGAGATTCTCGGAGCGATGGATGACCCGGCAACGGATGTGACAAGTATTGTTCGTGCTTATGGAATCGAAGAAGAATTTCCGAAGTCTGTTATAAAGGAGGCACAGGCTATCCCGCAGGAAATTACAGAACAGCCGGTTGGAAAGCGCGCGGATTTCCGTGACCTTCTTACCGTAACGATCGACGGTGAAGATGCCAGAGACTTAGATGATGCGATTACCCTTTCTAAAAAAGAGGATAAGTACTATCTTGGTGTACACATCGCAGATGTATCTCACTATGTAAAGGAAGATTCTCCATTGGACAAAGAGGCGTTAGAGAGAGCGACAAGTGTCTATCTTGCTGACCGGGTAATTCCAATGCTCCCAAAAGAACTTTCCAATGGAATCTGTTCCTTGAATGCTGGCGTGGAGCGTCTGGCAATGAGTTGCATGATGACTTTTGATGCGTCCGGCAATGTACTTGACCATACGATTACGGAATCTGTAATCTGTGTTGATGAGCGTATGAGCTATACAGGAGTAAAGGCAATCCTTGAAGGAAAAGAGCATCCAGAGGGTAAAAGAGAGGATATTCATGACCTGTGTTTCTTAATGAAAGAAGCGGCAGCAATCTTAAAAGAAAAGCGTAGAAAGCGTGGAGCCATTGACTTTGACTTCCCAGAATCTAAGATTGTTGTGGACGAAAAAGGCTACCCAGTAGATATTCATCCATATGAGAGAAATGTTGCGACAGACATTATCGAGGACTTTATGCTTCTTGCGAATGAGACCGTTGCCGAAGATTATTTCTGGCAGGAAATTCCGTTCATTTACCGTACTCATGAGGCACCGGACAGCGATAAGATTAAGAAGCTTGATACATTTATTCACAACTTTGGATATTATATGAAGACAGGAAGGGAGAGTTTTCATCCTAAAGAAATCCAGAAGCTTCTCTTTTCTTTAGAAGGAGAGCCGGAAGAACCGTTAATCAGCCGCCTTGCCCTTCGTTCCATGAAGCAGGCAAAGTACACCACATTAAATGTAGGACATTTTGGACTTTCCACACAGTACTATACCCATTTTACTTCACCAATCCGCCGTTATCCAGACTTACAGATTCATCGGATCATCAAGGAGAATATTCACGGTAAATTAAATCAGAAGCGGTTAGAACATTATGAGGCAATCCTTCCATCTGTAGCACAGCAGAGTTCTACAATGGAACGCCGCGCGCAGGACGCAGAGCGTGAAGTAGATAAGCTCAAAAAAGTAGAATATATGCAGCAGTATATCGGAGAAGTTTTCACAGGAGTTATCTCCGGAGTAACTTCCTGGGGATTTTTTGTAGAACTTGACAATACTATCGAGGGAATGGTGCCAATCAACAGCCTTCTTGATGATTTCTATGTATTTGACGAAGAAAGCTATAAACTGACCGGAGAGCATACCGGAAGAATCTTTACATTAGGACAAAAAGCAGAAATCGTAGTTCGTTCTGCCGATAAAATGGAGCGGACCATTGACTTTATATTAAAAGAATTTTCTCAGTATGACGAGTATCCAGACCCAGATGATTACTATGGCAACGGAATGCCGTCAAGAAAGAAAGAGAATACAGAATCTGAAGATTTTGAGTTTGTGGACGGAGAATATCCAGCGAACCAGAAAGAATCCGAATTTGACGAAACAGGAGAGAGCCTTCCTGATAAAGACGGTATTCTTTTAAATGACTGGATTGACGATGAAGAAGCGGACCGTTTGCTGCATCTATATAGTAAAAAGAAAATTGACGAAATTTAGAGCGTGTTTGAAAAATCATTCCTGCAATCTGCACGCCCCAATTTGCAAAAAGCATTTTTTAAATACACTCTAACAGGAAAGGGGAATTAATATGGCAAAATCAGAAGGTATTAAATTAATTGCCAACAATAAAAAAGCATATCACGATTATTTTATCGATGAAAAATATGAGGCAGGTATCGCCCTCCACGGAACGGAAGTAAAGTCTCTGCGCATGGGCAGATGCAGTATCAAAGAATCCTTTGTAACAATAAGCAATAAAGGAGAAATCCTCATTAATCATATGCACATCAGCCCTTATGAAAAAGGAAATATCTTTAATAAAGATCCGCTGCGCGTAAGAAAGCTCCTTCTTCATAAGTCAGAAATTAATAAACTTGCTGGACAGATTAAAATGAAAGGCTATACTTTAATGCCGTTAAAAGTCTACTTCAAAGGCAGCCTCGTGAAGGTGGAGATTGGTCTTGCACGCGGTAAGAAACTGTATGATAAGAGACAGGATATCGCGAAAAAGGACGCAAAACGAGAGGCGGAAAGAGACTTTAAAATCAGGAATCTGGGTTAGAAGCTTATTTTCGGCAGGCAAAGGGGATGCTGTCAAAGAGAGAAGAGCCCCTATATTTGTGACTCTGTCACTGTAGGTTGAATATTCGCTAAATGGCTTACATTCAATCCTCCACTAAGGTCACAGATATAGGGGCTCTTCTTTCTTTGGCAGCTGTTTTTTTGGGGCTGGGGATGAAATTGCTATTTTATTGTTTTAATCCCAGATAATTGAGAAGTCCCACATAAATTCCATATGCGAACTGATAAGGTTCATTAATCATTCGCTGATTGTCTTCATAGTTCGTAATATACCCAAGTTCCACGAGAACAGCAGGCATTTTCGTATTTTTTAAGACGTAGAGAGAAGGTCTGGAAAATACACCATTATATTTTGTACTGGTGCGACGCACGATTTCTGTGACAATATTTTGAGCCAGATACCAAGCTGCGGAATCTGTGGAAGAGACGTAAGCTTCTGTTCCATTTATGTCAGGATTTTCGCTGGCATTTGCATGAATACTGATAAAATAATCTGCTGGCCAGTTATTTGCCTGCGTCACACGTTCCCTCAAGCTGCTTGTATTGCTGTATCCTAAGGTGGTCTGTGGCGTAGGGCGTGAGAGGCGGGCCTCAAATCGGTTATCTTCTGATAGAATGTCATAGAGAAAACGTCCCACTTGATAAGTGACATCCTGCTCTCGTATTCCAAAACCTTCTGCTCCTGCATTAATTCCCTCCGGATTATGTCCCTGATCAATATAAATTTTGATTGCCAAGTGATTTCCTCGTTTTTCTTTTAGTATATTCATAAATTAGATGGAAAATTCCTTTGTAAGAAATTCTACGCTATAAAAACGATAAAATCTGTGATATAGTAAGAGAAATATAAGGTAGGAGTATGTATATGAGTAATCAGGAAGATAGATTTGATTTTTCAGATAGTGAAAATCACGGGAATCAGGGGGAAAGATACAGAAAATCCTCTGAAGACAAGAAGGATAATGGCAAGGCAGATGGTATAAACTGGGGAGATAAGATTTTTTCCATGATACAGGAATCTGCCGAATCTATGGATTTTGCAGAATTGAGTCATAATATTCAAAAGACAATTGATGTTGCCAGAGAAGAAACAATGAAACAGGTAGATAAGGCCAGGACAGAGGCAGCAAAGCAGATTGACCGTGCGAAAGAAGAAGCCGCCAGACAGGTGGATAAAGCAAAAGAGGAGGCCGCAAAACAGATTGATAAGGCAAGGGGATATCAAAGCAGCCAGGCATATGTGAATGTCGGACATGGAAGAAAGGTCATTGCCGGAAAGCTTAAGAAGAATCCGGGGCTTTACAGTGGACCGGTTGAAATTGCAGTAGGGGCTGCCGGACTTGGCGCTTTTGGTGGCGCAGGCATTGGTCTTGGGGCAGTGGCATTTCCCATAGGTGCAGCAATTACATCCGCGGCAGTTATGATTCCATTTACTATTGTCAGTGCATTTTTACTTGGAAGAGGTATTTTTAACAGTAAAAGAGCAAGAAGAATAAGAAAATATGCAAGTATTTGGACAGGAAAGCCCTATGTTATGATAGAGGATCTTGAGAGCAGAGTAGGATGGGATAGGAAGAAAATTTTAAAAGATATTCATTTCCTTACAGATAGAGAATTGATTATCGGAGCGGAACTTGATGAGGGAGAAACGTGTCTTATGCTTACGGATGAGTCAAAGCAGCAATATGCAAGTGCTATGGCCGCAAAAAGACAGCGAGAGCAGGAAGAAGTGAAGGCAAGAGAGGCAGAAGAGGCACTAAAGGCTGCTCCATTTGAGCAAAGAGAAATCCATCGAATAAAAAAAGATGGGCAGGAGTATTTAGAGCAGCTCGCAGAGCTTAAGAAAGAGATTGTGTCTGATGAGATGCGCAGGAAGATTGAGCAGATGGAAACGCTTACCGCCCGTATTTTTGTATGTGCATCGGAGCATCCAGAAAGTATTTCGCAGACGGACAGGCTGTTTAAATATTATTTTCCATCTGTATTAAAACTTCTTAAAGTATATGAAGATGTGGAGAAACAGCCGGTTCAGGGAGAGAATATCAGGAAAACAAAAAAAGAGATAGAAGATTCCTTAGATACGATGAATCAGGCTCTTGAAAAATTATTTGATGAGATGTTTCAGAATGTAGCCATGGATATCTCTTCAGATATTCAGGTATTAGAGGTTATGTTGAAGCAGGATGGCTTGACTGAAGACGGGATACATGCAGACCAGAAAGAGCCGATGTTGAAGTTATAAAATTTTAAACAGCGGTGTTGGAGAATAAGTATGTCATGCATTGCATGACGCGCATCTCGCAGCAAGAATGCCGAGGCATTCTTGAAAGAATCTAAAAAAGTAGCAGAGGAAATAGCAAATAAACACTATATAAGGAGAATGAAGATATGGATATTGAAGAATTATTAAAAGAAGGCCCATCCCTTACTTTGACACCGGAAGCGGCACCGGAACTTCCAGCAGAGGAGAAAAAAGCAGAGCCGAAAGTTTATGAAGAAGAACAGTATTTGACAGAAGAAGAAAAGAAACAGGTGGATGCGTTTGTAGAACAGATTCAGCTAGAAGATTCCACATCCATTTTACAGTATGGTGCGGGAACACAGAAAAAGATGTCTGATTTTTCAGAAGGAACACTGGAAAAAGTACGTTCTAAAGATTTGGGAGAGATCGGTGATCTGTTAAATGGGGTTGTCGTGGAACTGAAAGGATTTGATGAGGAAGAAGAAAAAGGTATTGTCGGTTTCTTTAAGAAAAAGGCATCAAAAGCGCAGACATTGAAACTCCGCTATAGTAAAGCGGAGGGAAGCATCGACCAGATTTGTGAGAAGTTAGAGGGACATCAGGTGCAGCTTTTAAAGGATAGCGCTATGCTTGATCAGCTTTATGATTTAAATAAAGTATATTTCCGTGAGCTTACAATGTACATTCTTGCGGGAAAGAAAAAGCTTGAGAAAGAAACTAATGAGGTTCTTCCGGCACTTCGAAAAAAAGCGCAGGAAACGGGAAGTCAGGAAGATGCGCAGGAAGTTAATGACAGAGAGGCACTTTGTAATCGTTTTGAAAAGAAGATTCATGATTTGGAGCTTACAAGAATGGTATCTTTACAGATGGCTCCACAGATTCGTATGGTACAGGCTAGTGACATTACAATGTCTGAGAAGATTCAGTCTACTCTTGTAAATACGATTCCTTTATGGAAGAGCCAGATGATTATCGCACTCGGTGTAGAACATTCCAGAGAAGCGGCAGAAGCGCAGAGAAAGGTTACGGATCTTACGAATGACCTTCTTAAGAAAAATGCAGAGAAGTTAAAAACAGCAACTATTGAAACTGCAAAGGAAAGCGAGAGGGGAATTATTGATATGGAAACTCTCGTGGCAACAAATGAGAGCCTTATGAGCACGATTGATGAAGTGATGAAGATTCAGCAGGAAGGTCGGGAAAAGAGAAGAGAAGCCGAGGGCAAGCTGGTAGAACTTGAAGATGAGTTAAAACAAAAACTGCTTTCCCAGAGTAAATAGTGTTTTAATTGTGGCTGAAAGGTCATGATTTGTTTACAGATAAGCAAAAATGTGCTTATATTTTAGAAAAAATCTTATCGTTTTATTGTTGGATATTACGGTTTTATTAAAAAATATTGCAAAAGTCACATTTTGGACACATTCAACAGTTATAATGAGCCTCAGTTAGATAAATATTCGATTATGAATTTGTGGAGGAATGAAATATGCTGAATAGAATGAAACGTGTGGCAGCCGGTTTACTTACCGCAGTCTTTCTTTTTAATATAGCTCCTGTGTCAGGGGTAAATAATGTAGCACAGGTAGAGGCTGCAAAATTAGTAACAAAAGGTAAAGTAAACTCTAGTATCTTAAACATCCGTACAAGAAAGAGTACGAAAGCAAAGAAGATTACTACTTTAAAAAGAGGAGCAAAAGTAACACTCCTTTCTAACAACTCTAAGTGGGTTGCGGTAAAAGTAAAAGGTAAGGTTGGTTATACACAGGGTAAATATATCACAATCGCTAATGGAGCAACCGCTTCTGCAACTACAATGAGCAAAGGTCAGAGTGTTGTAAACTATGCGAAGAGATTCCTTGGAAATCCTTACAGATGGGGTGGAACAAGCCTTACTCATGGAGCTGACTGCTCAGGATTTGTTATGAGTGTATATAGACATTTTGGTAAGTCACTTCCTCATTCTTCTTATGCACAGAGAAACGTTGGAAGAAGAGTAAGCAGCTTAAGCAAAGCAAAACCTGGTGACATTATTTGTTACAGCGGTCATGTAGCAATTTACATGGGCAACAACAGAGTAATCCATGCTAGTAATCCAAGAGATGGTATCAAGATTACGAAAGGTGCTGCATATCGTTCTATCGTGACAATTCGTAGAATTTTTTAATTAAGTACATAAAAAAGACGAACCCCGAAAGATAAATAATCTTTCGGGGTTTTTGCAATTTGCGTAGCAAAGGAGACGCCGCTATAGAAGATATCTTGTGCCGGATTTTCCTAGATAACTTCAAAAAGAAGTGGCTATTCTAAGCTTGATTTTGTTCCGTTGCGCTAAACGTTCCATTCTGCCTGATAGGACAACCTTGGCTCGAAGGAACCTCCACTGGAGCTTCTTTCGACCTGCTAAGGCATCGAAAACGAGCTCGCAAGGTTACAGTAAGAATTCCACAGCGCAAAGTCGCAAAATTCAAGCTTAGAATAGCCACTTCTTTTTCAATTTTTTCTGAGAAATCCAGCACAAAAACTTTTATGGCGGCTGTTTACTCCAGATTCTACAAATCAGTTGAAAAAGATTTGGGGATGGGGACAGGAAAAAAAGAAATTCTGAAAGATTACTTTTCAAGGAAATTGACACTTAAAATAACTTATCAATTACTTTGAGAAGCCACAATCTATTGGAGGCTCCCCCAATCTCCTTTAAAACATAAATTCTGACTTTACTTCAGCAGCCAAAGACAGCTCACAGTAAATAAAAGAACCTATATTTGTGGCCTCGGAGCAAGGTTTGGATACGAGCGTGTATAAGCGAGTATTCAAACCGCAGCGACTAAAGTCACAAATATAGGTTCTTTTATTTGCTGTGAGCGTCTTCCTTGCCTGCGGCAAATCAGAATTTAATCATAAATGTCGATATAACTCTTCGGATTGTAAAAAGCATCTTCATTACAGCGATAAATCCGTCTCTCCTTATCAAAGGAATCCGGCAATTCTCCTTTGAACAGTCCGTCTCTGAATGGAATTTCCTGAAAGAAAATCGTATCCGGACGGGATTTTCCATTATCGCCTAAGACATAGCGGATACGTTCGATATCGCCGTCAAACCATTTTTCAAGGAGTGGGACAAGCTGTTCTCTAAATACCCGGCAAAGAGAGATAAAGCTATCTTTGTCAGGGGATTGCAGGAAGAATCCCTCGCCAAGCTGGTAGTCTGCACCTAAAAAGTAGGAGAGACGCATATTGATGGTTGTCATAAGACGCTGCAGGGAGATCCCTTCTACGCGCATACCATGTAGGATTTCCGGTTCTGGAGATACGGGACGGATGAAGAAATCGTGGTCAATTGCTCCTAAAATAGTGTCTTCACAGACGATGGAATCGCAGGTAGCAACGATGTAAAGGTTCGAAGGCAGCCGAAACTTTTCTTTAGAAAAAGGAAGCGTTATGGCTGTTTCGCTACTGGTGCCTTCGCGGCGGTTCTCGCGTAAAAGAACGGCAGTTTCTCTGAAAAGGTGCATCCAGTTTAAATCGACTTCTTCCATCATAACAACATAGCGCCCGTCGGCGCATTTATTGGCAAATTGTTTGAAAATGCCATCCTCGATGAATGGACCGCGTTTTCTCTCGATAAAACCGTCGTAGCCGTCACTGTTGATGTCAGGGTAAGAGATATGAAGGATTCGTCCTTCATCAACATACTGCTGGTAATGCTCTAATACATCAGGTACGGGTTCAATATTCATCATATTGGAGTCCTTACCCTCAATAATACCGACAGCAGTCATAATTGCCTGATGGAACTTTCCTGTCTTTACCGGACCTTTAATCAGGGTGTTTTTTGGATAGAGGCGGAAGTTCTGCTCTTTACGGTCTGGATGGGTGGAAGCGATGGCATTGTCAGGATAAGGCCATACGGAATCCGGGGTAATGGAAACATTTGCTGTAACAGGAGTGCCGCTGCCTGCTCCTGTGGCAGCCCCGACCGCTGCGGCTGAAGAGGCAGCATCAGAAGCAAAAGAGCTATTGCCAGAGAAGCAAGCAGAGGCTGAATTCATCGAACCAGAGCCGGAAGTTCGGTTACTGCCAGCAGAAGAACCTGCTCCGGTAATAGAAGTGTTTCTGCCAGAATAGTTTCCGGTTTTTCTTGCTGGGATTTCCTCGTCATCCCCCTCTAAAGCTGCTTTATTTACAAAAGAAGAAAATTCTTCATCGCCAGCAGAGGTGCTGTCTGCAGAGATGTTTGAAGCTGTTTCATTTTCATAAGTTCTCTCATCAGAGGCTGGTGTTGTTCCATAACCTTGAATGGCTTTTGTGATAAAATCAGTGGACGCTGGTGTGCCGCCTTCTTTATAAATAATCTGTGGGCCTTGTACATCAGCAGCAGGACGGTAAGTTAATTTAGAGCCGAGTGCTGCCGCCAGAGGATTGGTGACAGAGTCAGTTCCTGTTTCACTGCTATCTCCAGTTTCAGTTCCAATTTCAACGTTTCCGTCATCTTCTATCGCAGGATAATAGTTCTGGCAAATATCTGTATAATAGGAGGCAAAGATTTCTAAAGAAGTAGAAAACAGTCCTACGATATCTTCTTCTGACATTGTTTTAAAGTCATCATAATGATAGAGGACAAATGCCTTTATTTTATCACCGGATGGAGATAAGTCAGAACTTTCAGAAGGCACGAGAGTCACCTGAAATGGTGCTGCCGTCATCAGGGTGAGCATATTGCATTTGTCGTGAATATCGAGCATGACTTCCTCGTCAGAAACGCAAGGAAGGTTCAGAGAAACTTCGATATTTAATTTATCCTCATCTAATACGGTGCGGATACCGATGAAAGCGTTATGTCCGGCATAGGACGGGATATACAAAATGTCCTGAAGAACGCCGGTAACAGTGCTGGATTCTGGGACATACCAGTCTCCTTTTGCGGCATAAGTAAAGTTCGGATATTCTTTTAAAAGTGCCTCACTTATTTTGTGAAATGTTTCGGAAGCATCTTCGCCATCGGCACGGAGGGAAAGTGCCTTATCAGAAGTATCATCCAGAGAAAATGGAGTGCCGCCCTGTCTTGATAAATAGGCTGCCATGCGGACGAATCCATTGGCATTTGTAAGTTCCACATAAGATTCATCGACAAGGTGCGCATACTCATGCTCAATAAAGTCGGTAAGTTTAGAAAGCTTCATGTAACCGAGAATAGAGTAGACATATGCATCATAATCCACTTCTTCCGGGTCTGGGCGCTCTCGTTCTCCCTCAAATTCCCCAGGAAAAGATACACGATAATATTTGTAAATATCTCTTAAATAATTAAAACGGTGACCACGCTCATCAGCGTTACAGATCTGTGTGATGGTGTTAGCATTAACATCCTGCCCATATACTTTCTGGGAGCGGGTCTGCACCTCATATTGCATTAGGAGAATATCATCAGAACTGATTCCTGGGTTGCAGTAATATTTTTCGTAAAGAAGGACAGCGGCGGCAATCCATACGGCATCTTCCTGGCTGTAACGAGTCTGGAGGCTTCGTTCCACATCACTCATAAAAGCATAATAGGATTCTTCTAATTCAGGATATAATGTACCGATTGCTTCTGTCAGTTCTGGATGCATTTTTAATTCGAGTGTTTTTGCATCGGTATTTTTTCCCCAGAAGAAAAGATACCACCAGTATTCATTACCCTCGTAATCAACTTCCGGGTTCATGCTGTTTGCCTCGCCAAGAAGCTGACCGGCAGAATTTAACTGCGATAAAATGTCTTCCTGTGTGCGTCCGCTCTCAAAAGAAAGCTGAAGAAGTGTTGCAGCATGGTTAAAGGAAGAATAAATCTGTTTGAGCAGGGAGATATTTTTTTCGTCAAGCTGGCCGGAATTTAAAATATTTGTCCACTGTTCTGTTGTGTAGCGGCTTTTGGACTGGTAATCCGCCTCATACTCATAATCACGCTGTCTTTGTTTGTCCGTAATCATAGTTGTTGTCCTTTCTTATCTTATTTTCTATAGAAAATGTAATAATTAAAATAATTAGCTTGAACCCTTATAAAAAGAAGATCCGAATAAATCCCTCTGGAAATTATCCGGATCTAGAGGTGGCAAATAGCTTACATCTCTGCTGGCTCCGCTTCAGAAGTGTGCCGTTCAATCTTTAAATAAACAATTTCCACCCGGTTTTTATCCATTTTTTTTATCGAATAGAGGTAATTGCCTTCCTTTACTGTTTCACCTTCTTTTGGAAGATGGTCGAGAAGCTCAATCATATGTCCGCCGATTGAATCATAGTCTTCGGATTCAATTTCTGTACCAAGGACATCATTTAGATCGTCAAGCTTGGTGCTTCCCTCTATCTCATATTCATCGGTGCCGATACAACGAATCGCATCTGTTTCGGACTCGTCAAATTCATCTTTGATATCACCGACGATCTCTTCAATAAGATCCTCTAAAGTAACAAGTCCTGCGGTAGAACCGTACTCGTCAAGAACGATGGCAAAACTGATAGAGTTATTGCGCATCTCCTCCATTAAAGTGGAGGTTTTCTGATATTCATAAGTAAAAAATGGTTCTCTCAGTACCTTGTATATGTCAAATGCTTCATTGCGGTGTGTCTCCCGGTAAAAGAATAAATCCTTTAAATTAAGAATCCCGATAACATTGTCCTTACTCTCCTCGTAAACAGGGAGTCTTGAGTACTGTTCTTCTAAGAAAATCTCGACCAGCTCATCATAGGACATATCAACGGAAGCAAAAGAGACATCAATACGTGGAAGCATAATGTCCTTTGCGACAGAATCACCGAAATCGAATACATTATTTATAAGCTCTTTTTCTTCTTTTTCGATTACGCCGCTCTCCTGACTGACATCAACAATCGTTCGAAGCTCTAATTCTGTTATAGCCTGTCCGCTTCCTGGTTTAATCCCGAATAAACGGCATAAAAGACCACTGAAAAGATTCACTACATAGATGACAGGAGTAAGTACGGTTGTAATCGTATAAATTATTCCAGAATACAGAAGAGCCATGCTCTCGTTCTTCATAGTAGCGATTGTTTTTGGGGTAATCTCACCAAAAATTAAGATAAGAAGAGTAAGAATACCTGTTGCAAGACCAACAAAAGTGCTGGTGTTCTTTCCAAGACCTGCCTGTGATGCAAGGCTCATTGCCAATGTGGTGGTCAGAGAAGAAGCCGAAAGGTTTACAATGTTGTTACCGATTAATATGGCACTTAACATCTTTTCTGGCTTCTCTATCAGAGCAAGCACTCTGGCGGCTTTTTTATTGCCCTGATTTGCAAGGGCACGCATCCGGTGCTTATTTACCGTAGTAAGGGCTGTCTCTGCGGAAGAAAAGAAAGCAGAAAGCAGTAACAATATTAACAGAATCACAATTTGGCGTATGGAACTGGGGTCCAAAACATCATCTCCTTTTAAAAAAAATATATTTGTATTATTATATTTTATAAAGGTTGTATTGTCAATCATGGTGTAAAAATATGTTTGTGTTTTATGCGGTTTTCTTTTATAATTAGAGACAGGTAATAATGAAGAAGGGAGAGGGAATATATTGAAGCAATATCTTTTATTTGATCTGGATGGGACATTGACCGATCCGATGGTGGGCATTACCTCCTCCGTTCAGTATGCTCTGGAAAAGTTCGGGATTCATGTAAAGTACTTAAAAGATCTGATTCCATTTATAGGGCCGCCGCTTGATGATTCTTTTCAGGAGTTTTATGGACTTTCTAAAGAAGATGCCGGGAAGGCAGTGGAATATTACAGAGAGTATTTTGCACCAAAGGGAATCTTTGAGAATGAGGTATATCCGGGAATTCCAGAAATGTTAAGTCGGCTTGTAGAAGCGGGATTTACATTAATTGTAGCTACTTCAAAGCCAGCTGTATTTGCAAAGCAGATATTAGAACATTTTGGCCTTAGCGATTATTTTTCCTTTGTCGGGGGAAGCGAATTAGACGGCACACGAAAAAGAAAGGCAGAAGTCATTGGTTACATATTAGAGACCTGTGAGATTAAGCCCCAAGATGCCATCATGATTGGGGACAGAAAGCATGATATTGAGGGGGCAAAGCTTTGTGGCTTAGAATCTGTCGGTGTACTTTACGGTTACGGGTCAGAGGAAGAATTATCAAAAGCCGGAGCAGATCATATCATAAAAGATGTGAAGTTGTTAGAAGAATATCTTAGAAAACAGGGAGAAAACCCGGATAATCTTACCTGGTATGACCGTTTAAAAGGACGGACAGGAGGAGAAGGAAAGGAAACAAAAATGATTCGATTTGGAATGATTGGAACAGGGAAGATTGCACAGAAGTTCTGGCAGGCAAACCGCTATGGAAAAGATTTTGAACTTACAGCGGTGTATTCAAGAACATTAGAGAGAGCGCGAGAGTTTGGTTTTCAGAAAGGCAGGCTGCAATATTTTGATGATTTAGAGGCATTTGCAAACAGTGACTGTATTGATGCGGTTTATGTGGCAAGCCCGAACTGCTGTCATCACGACCAGGTTATGACATTGCTAAAAGCAGGCAAGCATGTTTTGTGTGAGAAACCGATGGCTTCGAATTTAAAAGAAGCGGAGGAAATGTTTTCGGAAGCTGAGAAGCAGAATCTGATACTTTTAGAGGGAATGCGTTCTATTTATGCGCCAAGCTTTGAGAAGATGCTTCCGTATATGGAATCGCTTGGTAAGATTCGAAGAGCAACCTTACAGTATTGTCAGTATTCTTCCCGTTATGATAATTATAAGAGAGGAATTATTGAGAATGCATTTAAACCGGAATTATCAAATGGAGCATTAATGGATATCGGTGTGTATGTGGTGGCCTGCATGATTCGGCTTTTCGGTGCACCAGTTTCCATCAAGGCATCAGGAATCAAGCTTTCCAATGGTGTGGATGGGGCAGGAACAATTCTTATGGAATATCCGGATATGATTGGAGAGGCCATTTATTCTAAGATTACAGATTCAGCGATGCCAAGTCAGATTCAGGGAGAAGATGCTTCCATGCTTGTGCAGGAAATTGAGAATATCAAAGATTTACGCATCGTGAGAAAAGGAGTGGTACAGTCCATTCATTTTGAACAGTCTGATAATATTTTAAATTATGAGACACAGGAATTTATTAAAATGATAAAAACGGGCATGGGATGGGAGAAATCACGAGAGATTACTTTAGAGACCATGAAAGTTTTAGATGAGGCGAGAAGACAGCTTCATATCGTATTTCCAGCGGATGAGAAATCACAGGAAAAGAAAAAACAAAAAAAGACCGCAAAAGAGGAGGAGTAAAGTCATGGCAGGTCAGACAGAATTTTTACAGGCAATTCAGGAATTAGAACGTCTTGGAGAGACAAACGGCAATCAGTTATCTATGGAAGAAATCAATTCTTATTTTTCTGACATGAAGTTAGAGGAAAAACAGCTTGATTTTATATGTAATTATTTTGAATCCCACCACATTTATATTACGAATCGTGTGCAAAGATTTGAGGAAGAAATCGGGGACGAGGAGATTCCGAATAAAGAAGATCCGATGGATGCAGAGATTGTAGCTTTTTACTTAAAAGAGATGGAAAAAGCGAATTCATTATCTGGGGAACAGGAAAGAGTAATTGCAAGAAAGCTTGTCAGCGGTGATGATACGGCAAGAAACCTGCTGATTGAAGCGAATCTTTCCCGCGCAGTAGAGATTGCCAAAGAATACGAGGGAAGGGGACTTCTCTTAAGTGACTTAATTCAGGAGAGCAATATTGGGCTGATGGTTGCTGTGAATGAATTTGAGCCGGATATCGATAAAGATTTCCATACATTTTCTGAGAAAATGATTCGCAAACATTTAGAGGAGACATTAGAAGAATATAATTCTTCCACTCGTTCCGCAGTAAAGATGGCAAACCGTGTGAATGAAATGAATGATATTGCGACGGCATTTGCAAAAGAGTATGAAAGAGAGGCAAAACCGTCGGAAATCGCAGAACGTATGGGAATTACGGAGGAAGAAGTAAGAGAGCTTATGAAAGTATCTCTTGATGCAATTGCGGTTTTGAATCAGGATAAGTAGGCTCACAATTATTTGGAATTGTGTAGACTTTTCAAAATAAATTTGTATCTATTCAAAAACGTGTAGAATGACAGAATAAGTATGTCATGCATTGCATGACGCGCATCTCGCAGCAAGAATACCGGGGCATTCTTGAACTATTCAGAATCCTGCAGATTTTCGATAAACATGCGAATTCGTTCTGAATAGTTACAAAATTGTATAATAATTTTGAATTGTCAACATATAATGTAACTAACAGGAACAAAATTGTTTTAGATAAAGAGGAAAAAGATGAGATATGAAGAAGAACTGATTGATGAGGTCAGAGAAAAAAATGATATAGTCGATGTGATTTCCTCTTATGTTTCGTTAAAAAAGCGAGGTTCGAACTATGTAGGGCTTTGCCCGTTCCACAATGAAAAGAGCCCGTCATTTTCTGTCAGCCGGGACAAGCAAATGTATTATTGCTTTGGCTGCGGACAGGGCGGAAATGTCTATACATTTCTTATGGAATATAACCGGCTCTCCTTTGTGGAGGCATTGCAAAATCTGGCACAGAGGGCCGGAGTAGAACTTCCAGAAAGGGAACAGACGGCAGAGGAAAGACAGCAGGCGGATGCCAGAGTGACACTTAGAGATATGAATAAGGAAGCGGCAGTATATTTCCATTATCTTTTAAAGAGTGAGAGAGGAACACAGGCGCTTTCTTATCTTAAGAATCGTGGGCTGAGCGATGAGACGATTAATCATTTCGGACTTGGATATGCAGACATTTACCGGGATGATTTATATCAGTATTTAAGGTCAAAGGGATTTACGGATTACCAGATGAAGGAATCCTCTCTTGTAAATATTGATACAGTAAAGGGAAATTATGATAAGTTTTTTAACCGTGTTATTTTCCCGATTATGGATATGAACCAGAGAGTAATCGGTTTTGGCGGCCGTGTGATGGGAGATGGAGAACCAAAGTATCTAAATTCCAGAGAGACTATTTTGTTTGATAAGGGAAGAAATCTATATGGATTAAATTATGCAAAGAGATCGCGAAGTAATGCGATTATTTTGTGTGAAGGCTATATGGATGTCATCTCGTTACATCAGGCAGGATTTACCAATACAGTTGCTCCACTAGGAACGGCATTTACACCGAATCAGGCGATGCTTTTAAAGCGGTACACGAATGAAGTTATTTTGTCGTTTGACAGTGACGGAGCTGGAATAAAGGCGGCACTTCGGGCCCTGCCAATTTTGCGGCAGAATGGTCTGAGGGGCCGGGTGTTATCCATGAAGCCATATAAAGATCCGGACGAGCTGATTAAGGCAGAGGGGGCAGAAAGCTACCAGAAGAGGATTGATGAAGCAGAATCTGGAAGAATGTTTGAGTTGCTTGTCCTTTATGGACAGTATAATCAGCAGGACCCGGAAAGCCGGACAGAGTTTCTTCATGAAGTGGCGAAAAAGTTAGCACAGATTGAGGAACCGTTAGAACGGCAGACCTATCTTACATCAGCGGCTAACCGTTTTATGATAAGGAAGAATGACCTTGAAAATCTTGTGAACCGTTATGGATTAGGCTATCAGTATGAGCAGGTGAATGAGCAGTATAAGACGGCACCGGAAACAGAAGAGCGGCGGCAGAAAAAGAAAAAAAATACGAAAAACCAGCCACAGAGACTTCTTCTTACCTGGCTTGTGGAACATCCTGATATGTATCAATATATCCGGCCGTATATCGGGGCCGATGACTTCATTGAGCCGCTGTACCATTCGGTGGCGATTATGCTTTTTGAACAATTAGATAAAGAAGAGAAAATAAATCCGGCAGCAATTTTAAGTCGATTTACCGATGCAGAAGAACAAAAAGAAATTGCGGCAATCTTTAATACACATTTAAAATACGGACTTTCCTCCGAAGATGAAGATAAAGCGCTTTCAGATGTAGTGCGCAAAGTGAAACTTGCAAGCATTGAGGATGAGATGGTTCATACCAGTGATATTATGCGCTGGCAGGAACTTTTATCCCTGAAAAATAAAATGCAGAAATTTAGTATAAACCGAGTATAAAGCTGGTAAAACTAAGAGCAGGAATAATGTACGCTGGGATTTGCTATATTTTGTATAATCAAAAAAGCAGACCCCTGGAGTATGTAAGATTTGGAGGGTGTATTTTGGGCAGGAAAGAACAGATTTTTGGCAGCCAGATGAATTGTCTGCTTGAGAGAGCAAAGAAGCAGAAGAACGTGGTAGAACTTCAGGAGATAAGAGATGTCTTTCAGAACAGTCCTCTGACGCAGGCACAGCTTGAGCGTATTATTGCTTATCTGGAAGAGCAAAAAATCGATGTACTGACTATGCCCGATATTAATGCGGATGATATAGAAGATGATGTGGGAGAAATCGATTCTTTAAACGATATGGATGTTTTTCAAAAGCCAGATAGGATTGGAAATGTACAGGTAACTGCAGAAATTGAAAAAGGCTATGAAAAAACAGCAGAAGAATCGGAGAACTCATTTACAGAAAGAGGTAATGCCGAAGATCCTGTTCGTATGTATTTAAAAGAAATAGGCAGGATTCCATTATTAAGTTCTGAAGAAGAGATAGAGCTGGCCAAACGTATGGAGGAGGGAGATGAGGAGGCAAAAAAGAAGCTTTCTGAAGCCAATCTTCGACTTACGGTAAGTATTGCCAAGCGGTATTCCGGCAGGGGGATGCAGTTTCTTGATTTGATTCAGGAAGGCAATCTTGGACTGATCAAAGCGGTAGAAAAGTTTGACTACAGAAAAGGGTATAAATTTTCTACCTATGCTACCTGGTGGTTTCGGCTAGTTACTGTATAACAAAAACTAAAAAAATATAATATCCTCCACGTAAGTGTCGGGGGATATTTTTATTTCTTTTACAATGCTTTTCCAAAACACCTGCTTGTCTTGTTCACCTAACTGCATATACATATCTTTCCAACCGTCAGGAAATCTGCTTTGTATTTTTTTCTTAGTTTCTAGTTCTTCCGTTGCGGCGGTCTGGGATAGTTCTTTTAATTCCTTTGATATAGCCTCATATCTTTCGTCATAGTATTCTTCTGTTATCCTACCTTTTTCAAACATTTTATTAATTCTTCCCAACTCGCTGGATAATTTTTTCTTTCTCTTTTCCGCATCGTTTCCGCCTGCCTTCACACGACCTTCTGCCCTTAATACATCTAACTGTATTTTTTCTTCGATGTGATTGAGCATATATGTTTCTAATTTTTTTTCTGATCGCGTGTAGGTCTTGTGCTTTTGTGCGACAGAGTGGGGGCAGTGATATACTTTGTACTTTTTTCCTTTTTTGCCTATTGCACACCCGGAAAGCCTGCAACCGCAAATCGGGCATTTCATCAAGCCGGAGAAAATGTAAATACGCCTCCTGCAATCTGTCCAAGTTTTTTGGCTGGATACTTCGTTGATTTTTTGCGCTTGCTCCTCTGTGATGTACGGCTCACAGTAGTTTTTTACTCCATACATTTCGCCGCGATAAGCCGGGCTAGACATAATCTTAACCAACCTTGTTCTGGTTCTTACAAAATCAGGGTATTTACTTAAAATATAGTCTGCGGTTCCTGCTTTCGAGAAAGTCTGGAAATAATGCTCAAACATATCCTCAATTATTCCTCGCGTCTTTTCATCTTTTACAATCTTTTTCCCTTCTATGCGATAACCTACCGGCACTTTTCCACCAATATATTCCTTGTTGTTCCGTTTAAATCCCATAACAGACCGTATTTTCTCGCTGTCTCTGTCTGCCTCTGCCTGCGCTACGGACAGCATAATATTTACTTTAAATATTCCCTGACTTGTTTCTGTCTCATAATCCTCCCAGATAGCTCTCCAAGGCACTTTACACGCGTCAAGGACACTTTGTACCTCATAATACCCTGCAACGGCTCTAAACCACCTGTCAAGGCGTGTGAAGAGTATTATGTCAATCTTACATTGCTTGCAATCCTCAAGTAACTGTAAAAGAGCAGGGCGTTTTGTGTATTTTTTACGTGCAGATATGCCAGCATCGTTATAAATACCGGCAACCGTATAACCTTGTTCCTCACAATATTTTTCAAGCGCATCTATCTGCGAATCAACGGACAATCCGCTGTTCTTCTGCTCTTGCGTGCTTACTCGCACGTATAAAGCGGCTCTTTTCATTTATTTCCCTTCCTTCCTTCGTACCTCCGGGGCGGGTGCTGCTAATTATAGCTGCTAAGTCTATCTATTAGCTTTTTTCTGAGACTTTCGTATTTCTCGGTTATTTCTTTGTATCTCCTCTCTTGATTTACTCACATTATACACGATAATGACTATTATGTCGAGGTAAAAATACACGAAAATATATTATTTTTTATACTCCACGATGTCACACACTTGGCAGTCCAATTTCTCGCACAAATACATAATTGTATCTATGTTCACGTTTCTATCGTGCCGCAACTTATTGACCAGTGCCGGAGAAAGATTAAAGCTTTCCTTATCTAATAGGTTGGAGCGCTTTAACCCTCTACGCTCTAGCGTGTCCCATAAATTACTATATGAGATACTACCTTTATATATGTTACTTCTTTTTCTTGTTCGTGTTTCCATTTTGAAGCCTCCTTTAATCGTTATAAATATATAGTACATTATTTTGAAATAAATATCAAGAAAAAAATAATATATTTTCGTGTATTTTTCTCTTGACATAATAGACATTATCGTGTACAATAAGATTAAATCAAGAGAGGAGATACAAAGAAATGAAAAAATACAATTTATCAAACATTATGAAAAGAGCATGGGAGTTAGTTAAAAAGGCAGGCCTTTGCATCTCCGAAGGATTAAAATTAGCATGGAGGGAAGCAAAGAATATGAAAGAGACAATGGAAGAAAAGCTTATCCGCCTTGGCTATAAGGTGTGGGAGAAGGGTGACATGAAACGTATCTATATTAATGATTTCCAGAAATACTTAGAGGTTGAAGAAACCAATACGCCAGCAGCAATGGGACGTGGAAGAATCATTAATGGCATCTGCACAGATGAATATAAAAGCTTTGCGCAGCGTCAAGCGTTAAACCTTATTGACTGGGGATTTGGAGCTAAATTGTATTACGACTGTAAAAAAGAAGACTGGTTTTGCAAGAATCCGGGAGGAAGTTTAATTAAAAAAATCCTCTGGACAGTTGCCGATAAATTAGAAGTGTTATAATAAATACCCGCCCGGCGGCGGAATCCGCCGGAGAAAGAAGGAAATATGACAACGAAAGAGAGAGAAGAGTACATAGAATTCATGTACAATTACAAAAATGAATATAACTGTGAAAATTGCCCGGAAAACAGAGGCGATTTTCCGCACGACAGATTACCGTGCGGACAACAAAATTGCTGGGTAACCTGCCACTGTAAGGAGATGTAAATATTATTACCGCCCGGCGGCGGAATCCGCCGGAGAAAGAAGGAAAATATGAAAAAGTACAACGTATACAAAGCCACACGAGAAATCAAAGAAAGAGACATTTCAGAAATAGTGCAGGGGTGTACATTTTTCTGCGATGATGTTTTCGAAGAATTAATAAAATCTTGTGACGCATTAGAAGAAGCAAGAGAAGTTTTAAAAAAATATAAGACAGATATTACCTATTATTCCGGAAATACCGAAGACTGCTACCTGGTTACGGAATACTGTATCTTGCCAGAAATTTATGACAAAGACGGCGAGATCGTGGAGTCCGGCGACATTGAAGAAATTACAGAAATGAAAATCACTGTCGAGGACGAGGAGTGGAACGTTGTAAAAACGTTTGATAATCTAAAAGAGGCGGACAATTTTATACATAGTGACGAAAGAGAATTGACGCTGATTTATTAGGATGAAAGGGGGAAATGGCATGCAAAAATTCAATAAAAGGAGAAAACTAGATAGATTCTTAGCTAGCTTGCCTGAAGACATGGTTTTTAAGTCAAATAATGAGTTCCGCATAAAAATGCCAAACGGATACATTAGTATTGGGTATTATTACCATGATTATCATGCGTTTGGAGGACATCGTAATTCTGAATACAATACTATACAAGAAAACATAGATGCAGTAAAAGAACTTATTGACAAATATGGGAAAGGAGAGTAGGATATAGATAAGGTTTTTAATAGCTCCATTTTGGGATGTAAATGTTAGCTTAGTTTTGTACCTTAAAAACATTAATAGTTCCATTCTGGAAGATAAAGCACTTGTTTCGACAGGTGCTTTTTTATTATTTTGAGAAAAAAAGAAAAGAAGGAAGAATTGATTCCTCCCTCTTGTTAGTTGTCCTGTTAGTGGACTAATTATTTTAAATTAATAGTTATCTTCTTGTCTGTCCAGAACGAAGCACTATATTCTAAAATCACTTTCTTTGCATCTTTTGGCACTTCGTAATATGTTGTAAAGCTCACGTTCTTTCCTGGAGACAAATTAGTGTTAACAAAATCGCTGTCCCCTATGTATTGCTGCTCGCAAGCTGAATTATCTGCATAGCATTCGCAATCAGATACAGATACATATTTGTCACCTTTTTCTGCAATATTTTCACAAGTAAAATCTACGGCCACATATTCACATCCATCTTTTGGAGTAAAGTACTCTCCACCATCATATCCAAATTCAGCCTTTTTAGCAGTTACTTTTAAACCGTCATTCTCAAAAGACTCGCCAACCTTTACGCTGTCTTTCTCTTTTGCCTCTTCCTTTTTAGCGGTTTCTTTCTTGGCCGCTGTTGTTGCAGTAGTACTCTTTGAGGAATCAGTGGAAGAACTGTCATCGTCACCACCACCCATTGCCATGCCTAAAACAGCCAGAACGATGATAATGATAATTACCCATTTCAACTTGCCGCCCTGTTTCTTCCGGCAATGAGGACACACTTTAGCTTTTGCGTCAATTTCTTCTTTGCAATGCTTGCAAACTTTAGTTTTTTCCTTGCTCATATTTTCTGCTCCTTTTTTATTATTACCATATTGCAAATATTAGCAAAATGGTTTGTTGTAAATAATTATATAATAAATAAAATGATTTGTCATTATAAATCTGAATAAATTTGCATATTTTGTCTAACAGAGCCATAATATTATGATATAATAAAAAACCACTATAAAACACAGCTTTAAAGTTGGCTAAAATACGTGTCAGGAAGGAGTAAAAATGGCAGAAGAATACAAGAAAGAAATAATCGAGCGATTAAATAACGTGCAACAAGAACGGCTTTTGAAGATTATGCTTGACTGCGTAAAGTCTTTAGAAAAGCAAGAAAAGGGAAACTAATTTTCCCTTTTCTTAATCTTAGTCGCGGAGTATAAACTTTTCGTAAAAACTGCAAAACGCTTCTTTTTTCTCTTTAGATAAATCATAGTAATCTATTACGATTTTTTGAAAACGTTCATCACTTAAATTTATCTTGACGCAAACGTCCATGAATTCACCACCTAAATCATCATATTTCTTTTGTTCTGTTAAATCAGTTTTCAAGATTCCAAAGTAATCCGCGATAGCTTGAATCTTTCCCGATCTCGGCATTATTTTTCCCACGCACCAAGTGTTAAAAGTTGTCTGAGCAAATCCAAGCTCACGTGCCACTTCTTTTTGTTGCTTCCCACTAGCATTAATATAATGATTTAAGTTGTTGGCAAAAATTTTCTTTTGCTCCTCCTCTGTCATTGTCTCCCTCCTATCTTTTGTTTAATTGGGTGCATCATTATAATAACATACAATCCTAAAAAATTCAATAAAAATCCTAAAAAATTAAATCTATGCTTGACAATCCTATATTTTAGGATTATAATTAAATCACAAACAAACGAAAGGAGCGAAACGAAATGATGTTACAGATTCCTAGAATTTGCATTGCGGCCTGTAGAGTTAATGCAAATTTAAGTCAAAGAGAATTCGCCAAGAAAATCGGCGTATCTCTTGCAACAATTACAAACTGGGAAGCAGGGAAAACGGAACCCGACCTCACACAACTTCGTAAAATTAGTGAGCTTTCTGGTATACCTATGGACTATATTTTTGTGGAAAGAGAATCCTAAAAAATAGGATTACACAAAGAACAAAAGGATGGTGACTAGATGGAAAATTTAATGATTTTTGAAGGACACGACATGGAAGTGTTTGAATTTGATGGACAAGTACTTTTTAATCCTAAGCATGTAGCGGAAATTTTAGGAATTGCAGATGTTAAAAGTAGCACGAGAAATTTTAATAGCAAGCAGCTGATAAAGGTTAAAAATTCAGATGTGCATAATATGCACTTCCGAAAATTAAATAACGCAGGCGAGAATTTTCTAACCGAAAGCGGCGTTTACAAGTTAATTTTCAGAAGTCATAAACCAGAGGCAGAACGATTTAGCGATTGGGTAACAGATGAGGTTCTCCCGTCCATTAGAAAGACAGGTGGCTACCAGAAACCTACAACAATAGCGGAGCAGATAGGCTTACTTGCCACAGGCTATGGAGACCACGAAGACCGCATAAAGAATCTTGAGAGCAACATGGTAATTGACTACGGTCAACAGCAAACACTGCGACAGCACGTCAATAAAGCTGTTTTAAATGCATTAGGCGGCAAAGATACAGAAGCATATGCATACATCAGCAAAGTTGTATTTGCGGAGTGCAACAGGGATTTACAAGACAGATTTAAAGTTAACAGCCGGAACAACATCCCTCGTAAACGATATGAGGAGGCTATTGACTATGTAGACAACTGGGAGCCAAAAACAAACACAAAGTTGAGAATTGACGAGTATAACCGTCAACAGAGATTTGAGGTATAGGAGGTAAAAAATGAGGGTTATGTACAATTTACTGACTATCATGTCAGTAGCGTTGGTTATCTGGATCTCGTCCAGTTGGGTTGGCGTGGTAACACATACCGCCGGAAAAGATTATAGCAATTATAATTTCTTCGTGATGTTAGGAGGTGAATAAAAAAATGAATGAGCCTCCAAGAAAAGAGTATGTTATTAGATTACTCTACACCCTCTTAGGACGACAACAAGGTGTAGAGTATGACAAAGTATTCTACACTGATAAAGACGGTGTAGAGCATGAGGTAAAAAAGGAAGAGCCCTACCATTAAGCTCTTACGATAAATCATACAAGTAAATCATACAAAAGACTTGGCAATTTGTCAAGATAGGAGGTAGACATGGCATATATCGTTATCCAAGACTGGATGATATCAGATTTACAGTTAAAGGGGAATGAGCTTCTTACATATGCCCTTATTTACGGCTTTTCGCAGGATGGCGAATCAGAATTTAAGGGGTCATTGAAATATATTTCCGAATTTCTTGGCGTGTCAAAAAGAACTGCACAAAGAAGCATTGAAAATCTTGTAGACCGAGGAATAGTTGAAAAGAGAGTAGAGGAGATTAGCGGCGTGAAATTTAACCGTTATATGGCTCATGAAAAAGCTGACACCCCTATAGACAAAATGACCACAGGGTATAGTCAAAATGACCACGGGGGTATAGTCAAAATGACCATGGGGTATAGTCAAAATGACCATGGGGGTATAGTCAAAATGACCACCAATAATACTAATATATATAATACTAATAATAATACTAGTAATAATACTAAAGATAAAGGCGCGCCCGCGAGATACTTTGACGACGAGGAGCTCAACAATAAGTTTTTGGAATTTCTTTCCATGCGGAAGAAGATTAGAAAACCAGTTCGGACGGATAGAGCTTTAAAAGCATTGCTCAAAAAGTTGCATGAATTATCTGGCGGTGATGTTGGACTGATGAAACAGATTATAGACCAGTCTCTTGACAAGGAGTGGCTAGGGCTTTTTGAGCTGAAAACAGGTAACGACAGCACGAAGAACATTAACGACCGACTGTACGGAGATATACAGCACTGGGCAGCACAGAAAGAACAGGAGGGAGGCGGAATGTATGACGATTTCGGAGTTTTCTAAAATCGTAGCCGCACTAAAGACCGTCTACACGGCTCCGGGATTTGTTCCCAACGAACAGGCATTAGACATGTGGTACCGCCTGGTAGGCAAGAATAACGACTACCAGACAATAAGCGTAGCGGCACAGATGTACATGACAACTGGAAAGTTTCCACCAACGCCGGCAGATATTTTGGAGTGTGCCAGCAAGCTCAAGGCAGAAAGCAGCTACCTGAGTGAGCAGGAAGCGTGGGCAACAGTAGCAAAGGCGTGCAGTAATGGGATTTACGGCTACAGAGAGGAGTTTGACAAACTGCCCCCTACGTTGCAAAAGGCAGTAGGAACGCCGCAAACGCTCCATGACTGGGCGGTAGTAGATTCAGCGGACTTTCAGACGGTCATACAGTCAAATTTCCTCAGAAGCTACAGAGCGGCGTTAGAAGCACAAAAGGAGATAGACAAGTACCCACCGAAGCTCCAAGAGATGATACGGGCGGCGGCAGCGATAGAGCGAAAAGAAGCAGTACCAGAACTACCCACACTGGGAGAAATAGTTGGGCGGTTAGAACAGGATAATAAAAATTATACCCCGGAACAGTGCGAGGGAGCGTTGGGGGATTGGATAGCAGAAAAGAAGGAGAGATTAGGTTATGAATAACACAATGATTAGCGTAAACGGCTTTGCGAAAAGAGAGTATGAGGACGTCTTAGAGAAAAAAGGTGTGATTCCTGCAAGTGTTGTAATCACAGTCGAGGACAAGGCGATTGCAAGAGCTATTTTAGAGCTATTTAAAGACAAGGTACAAAAAACAGGCGTTTTGCGGATGAAAGAAATTGAAGCTTTTGCCCGCGGCTACAACGAATTGAGCAAAAGCATTGAAACGGCATGGGGAGAAGAAAGCGAGGAGAAACATGGCGGAGTGGTACGTTGACCCAGTCAGGGAATACCTAAAAAGACAGCACCTTGAGGCAGAATATGAGTACAGAACAGCACACAAAGCAATCAAACGAGGTGCGGCAAACTACAACGAATACGAGAGGTACGAGGAGGAATTAGAGCAATGACATTATACGAGATTGACAGTGCAATCATGGATTGCGTAGACGAGGAGACAGGAGAAATTATTGACCTTGAAAAACTTGAGGCTCTCAACATCGAGAGAGACAAAAAAGTGGAGGGAATCGCACTGGCAGTAAAGAATTATGCCGCAGAAGCAAAGGCAATCAAAGAGGAGGAAGAAAAGCTTGCGAAACGCCGCAGAAGTTGCGAGAACGCCGCACAGAGGTGCAAGGACTATCTGTCCCATGCTCTTGGCGGCGAAAAGCTCAAGACGGCAAGAGTCAGCGTATTTTACAAGAGCAGCGAGTCTGTAACCATTGACGACTTAGGCAGTCTGACAGAGGAATACATCAGGATTCCAGAGCCACAGGCGGACAAGACAGCGATTAAAAAGGCGATTAAAGCCGGGAAAGAGGTCACAGGGGCACATCTTGAGACCTCAAAGAGTGTGATCGTGAGGTAAGAAAGATGGGAAATATTCACAAAAAGTTGCAAAAAATTCAGGCAGAATTAAAGGTGCCCAAGAGTAAATACAGCGAGTATGGCGGCTATAGTTACAGGAGCTTAGAGGACATCTACGAGGCAGTAAAGCCTTTATTGGACAGGGAAGGCTTAATATTAGCCGTAAATGACGAAATTATTATGTTAGGCAACCGATTTTACATAAAGGCGACAGCAATTTTAAAAGACATAGAAAGCGAGGGCAGTTTTTGCACTACAGCATACGCCAGAGAAGAAGAAAGCAAAAAAAAGATGGATACAGCACAAGTTACCGGCTCAGCATCGAGCTACGCGAGAAAATACGCCTTAAATAGTTTGTTTCTTCTGGACGACTCGAAAGACGCGGATACAGACGAATACAAACGCAACGAGGTTATCACAGAGAAAGAAGCAAAACGGCTCTATGATTTGATGCAAAAAAAGGGAATGACGGAAGCCCAAATTAAAGAATGGGCAAGTCAAAGAGGCTTAAAATCATTGTATCAGACGACACAACAACAATATGCCGAAGCCATGAAGGAATTAGGACTAAAATAGCATGGATTTAACTGGAAAAATAAAAAACTTAGCAGTGGATTATTTTAGCAAAAAGATAACAGTTACCCTGGAAATTAACGAGGCGGAGCGGTTTATAAAGGGCGTGGATGAACTGAAAAAGCTGGAAAAGCTGTCCGTAATAATTAAACCGTTCCGCAAGAAAAGGAGCTTGTCGGCAAACGCTTATTTCCACGTCCTAGTCACCAAAATAGCGGAAAAAGTCGGAACGAGCAAGGCAGAAGCCAAGAATTTGATGATAGGCAGATACGGACAGCCGGAGCTGATAAAAGGGGACATAGCAGTTTTAAAAACCAATGTTCCAACCAACATCATGTACAAAAAAGAGGACATTCACACGGTTGCGATAGGACGGCGGCTAGAAAAAGGCAAAGAGGTAGTGTTTTACAGGCTCATGCGAGGTTCACACACCTACGACAGCCGGGAAATGAGTGAGCTAATCAAAGGCACGATACAGGAAGCGGAAGACTTAGGAATTGAAACGCTAACCCCAAGAGAATTGGAACAAATACTAGGAAAATGGAAGCCAAGAAAGGAAGAAGAGAAATGAAAAAATTTGAATTAACAACAGAATTTATCACAAATGCATTTGGAAAAAAGTTATTTAGAATTAAAGCACTGGTTGAATTTGGAGACGTGAAAGCTGGAGAACTTGGAGGATATGTAGAGAAAGAGGGAAATGTATCGCAAGCCGACAACGCATGGGTTTCCGGCGACGCAAGGGTTTACGGCGACGCATGGGTTTACGGCGACGCAAGGGTTTACGGCGACGCAGATTATGCATTAGTACAGGGCTTCGGAACAGAATTCCGCTGCACAACTTTTTATAGGGGCAAAAATAAAAAAATAATGGTTAATTGCGGGTGTTTCCATGGAGACTTGGAAGGATTTAGAAAACAGGTAAAAGAAACACGAAACGGAAAAATAGCAAAAGAATACCTAATGATTGCTGATTTAATGGAATATCATTTCACAAGCGAGGATTCTAGCAATGAATAGCGTACTACAATCAAAAAAAGAGTGTTTTTTCTGCAAAACAACCCAAAATTTACATAGGCATCATATCTTATATGGCAGTAGCAACAGAAAACAAGCCGAAAAGTATGGTTTTACAGTTTATTTGTGCCTGAATCACCATACCAACGGTGGTGAGGCGGTACATCGTAATCCCAACGGACCGCTAGACAGGTATCTCAAAGAACTAGCACAGAAGTACTGGGAGGAGAACAACGGAACGAGGGAAGAATTTATCAAAACATTTGGGAGGAATTACCTGTGAATAAATTTAGAAATAAAAAGATTTTTACGAAAGATGGGAAGTTTGATAGTAAAAGAGAAATGCATCGCTATTTAGAGCTGGCGGCGATGCAACAAGCGGGGAAAATTACAGGATTAGAGCGGCAGCCGAGATACATCCTTGTGGGCAGCCAGAAGCGAGAGGATGGCACTACAGAACGCCCCGTATCATATACAGCAGATTTCCGCTACACAGACAAGAAGGGAAAAATTGTTGTTGAGGACGTAAAATCCCCGCGCACAAGAAAAAATCCGGAATATATTATCAAGAGAAAGCTGATGCTTGAACGGTATGGCATCACGATCAGGGAGGTGGCGTAATGAAAAAAACAGGAGACTCAGAAGCAAGAAAAGCGGCGAAAATACTCAAGAAGTACTGCAACGAGCATAAATATTGCCGAAATTGCCTTTTTGCGGTAGGAAAGGAGGGCGCGGCTTGCCTGCTAGTAAATAAATTGCCGTTTGACTGGATAAAATAGCTGGACACCCTCCGGGGTTAAGGATAGATACACATTACAGTAACTTGTTAACCGCTTCATGATACAACATGGAGCTATATGCCATTGATTCCTCCGGATTTATTCCGGAGGGGAAAGGAAAGAAAAATGAAAGTAGAAGAAATGCAAAACAGTGAAGTGAAAGACTATTTGTTAGAACATTTAGAAATAGGCACATTGTTTAGCAAATTAACGGAAAAGGCAGATGAATTATCCAAAGCCGCAACGATACGCGCAGAAATTATGGGATTTAACCCAACCCCAGCGGAAGTGTTAAAAGCAGAGGCTACTTTACGTAAAAACATGGCAGAAGTTATATTGATTTGTGAAATACTAGCCTGCAACACAGACGCGTGGGACGATGTTGAAGACACACAAGAAGAAATAGCGAGAAAATGGGTTGAGTTAATGATGAAGGATAAGGGAGAATAAGAATGGATAATAAACAGGTTATTTGCAAAGTGAGAAATGGAAAGGAATGAGAATAGATGGAGAGATTAACAAAGGTATTACCTAAAATAGTTGTTTATACAAAAGGAAAATATGAAGATACAGTTCCTGCAGAAATGACAACAGAGGACATGAGGACTGTATTAAAAAAGCTTGCTGAATATGAAGATATCGGTACTCCTACGGAATTAAAACAGCTTAAAGAAAACGGAGGGTTCACAGGTCTTGAACTTGCCGAAATCGCCGCAGCGTTAAAAGAATTACAAGCTTATAGGGAGCGAGGATTACCAGAACAATATAAACCAAAAGATACAGAAGCCGCGACATGGAAGAATAAAGTACTAGATGATTTCATGAAGGGGGCAGGCAGATGAAAGAATACATAAAGTGCCCGGAATGCCCAAGGTGCAAACCACAGCCCGGCAAAAGAGACGGGGTCAAATGGGGTATATGCCATAACGGCGGAAATATGGTCTACCTAGAACCACGAGAAATAAAAAGAGCCAGCGGAAGTGGCTATATATACAAACAGATATATAGTTGCAGGATGTATAAGAAGGGAGAATAAGGATGGATAAGGAAAAAACTGTCAGCTTTGATTTATTAAGAATCAATAATGGAATGAAGAAAATATGCACATGCAATCCTCCACATTATGAGCTTAGTGTTGAAAATCGAATTATTATGTGTAGAGATTGCGGAGCGGTTGTGGATCCATTTGAGGCAATGTTGTCAATCGCAAGATATCATGAGCAACTAAGAGAAGAAACCAATCGATTAAAAAGAAAAGTAAAAGTTTATTCAGAAGAAGCAAATAAAGAGCTAAAAAGAATGCGTAAGAGCAGGGTGTTTCGCGAGATGGAAGAATCGTATAGAAAAAATATGCTTCCGAGATGTCCAAAGTGCCAAGGATACTTTGACCCACTGGAAATTATTGAATTTAGAAATGCAGAATATATAAAACAAGAGGAAGAAAGGTAGTAAGCGACCTATGAACCATGAATCCAGAATACTACAAGATATGCTCATTGCCGGGAAAATGGATGTACAAGAATTTAAAGAGCGTATAGATGCAACAAAACCAGACGCCTACATGATCATATCAGAAAAATTCATGCAGGGCGAAATAAGCGAGGACGAATTTGTGGAGCGGTATAACCAATTGATTGAGCAGGAAGCTGAAAAACACTGGGAACCGGTCGAACCACATGAGCATATTTAAGAGGAGAGAAAATGAAGTTTATTGATTTTTTTGCCGGAATCGGAGGGTTCCGCAGAGGCATGGAATTAGCGGGGCATGAATGTGTCGGGTTTTGCGAATTCGATAAATTTGCAACCGCAAGTTACACATCAATGCATCTGCTTACTCAGGAACAAAGAGAATTTTTGAGTAAATTGCCGTTGAAACAGCGACAAAAAGAAATACTAAAGGAGGAATACAGGAATGGAGAGTGGTACGCAAATGACATTAGAAGAGTATATGCCGGAGACATTCCAAAAGCAGATTGCTGGTGTTTCGGATTCCCATGTCAAGACATCTCCGTTGCAGGAAAGCAACTTGGGTTTCAAGGAAACCGTTCAAGCTTGTTTTTCAGAGTTATGTACCTTATCGGACAACTCGAAGAAGAAAATAGACCCACTTACCTTTTCATTGAGAACGTTAAGAATTTGCTTAGTGTTAATGGAGGATGGGATTTCGCCAGACTGCTCATTGAAATGGAGCAGAGGGGGTATGATGCAGAATGGCAGGTGCTCAACTCCAAAGATTTCGGAGTGCCACAAAACCGGGAAAGGTGCTTCATTATCGGACATCTTAGAGGAAGAAGTACCGCAAAAGTATTTCCTGTCGAAAGAGCAGACAGAGAAGATAGTATTCAAATAATAGGTCACAGGGACGGTTACAGAAGAAATACGCAGGTATTTGCACCTGATGGAATTACAGAAGCTCTTGATACTGGTCAAGGTGGTGGGCGAGGGCATCATGTAGCATTGCCGTGTTTTATAGATTTGTGCAACAGTGGAACAGAAACAACTAGCGTTGCCAGATGCTTGCAAGCAAGATATCAAAAAGGATATGGAACGTATAAAGCGCAAAATAGCGGTATTGCAATTCCAGTTTTAACACCTGACCGAGCAGAAAAGCGTCAGAATGGACGGAGATTCAAAGAAGATGGTGAGCCGATGTTTACACTTACTGGACAGGATAGACACGGAGTGGCGATTGAACCGATTGGAGTTATTGATCCGCAGGGCAGAAAAGCGAAACGTGTTGCCCCTAAGGGTGAAGTGCCAACACTTAGAAGCCAATCGCATGGAAACGAACCTAATGTCTGCATAAAAGTAGCCGAAGCAACAAAGCAAGGCTATTCCGAGTGTAGGGTAGGCATTGATAGCGTAAATTTATCAGTTCCAGGAAGTAAAACAAGAAGAGGGCGAGTTGGACGTGATGTTGCAAATACATTAGATACCAGTTGCAATCAAGGGATTTTTGTGCAAGTTTCAGAAGAGTTGACCGTATATGCAGCCTGGTACGAAAAATACCAATGCTACATAGCTGTTAGAAGGCTGACACCGAAAGAATGCTTTAGACTGCAAGGTTGGACAGATGACTATTTTGAAAAAGCAGAGTTTGTTAATTCTGATAGTCAATTATATAAGCAAGCAGGAAACGGCGTAACTGTAAATGTAATAAGAGCTATTGCAGAAAAATTAGGCGAAAGAGATGGATACACGAAATCACGAACATTGCAAAGACAAAACGGCGCATGAGCATATTTAGGAGGGAAAATGGAGAAAACAAAAACAGCTACAATAATTCCTTTTGAAGAAGTGGCGTACAAGGAACACGTAGTAGAAGCAGAAATTGTAGTTCACGGAAGTCGAGAAAAACCATTTTACGAAATTAAATACAGAAAAGCTGGCGAAGCTAATTACAGCATTGGATATTCGTCTTACAATTTAAATATAGTATTTGGATTTTTAGATAAATATTTTGTATTTGATAATAAAGAGAAAAATAATTAAGACTGGACGGCACATGAGTATATTTAAAAGGAGGGAGAAAGATGTTAACTGCTGTATATGATACAGGGCACTCTACCGACATAATGGAAATCCAGAAGGATGCTCAATATTTGAAAGAAGAAATGACTGGTTGTATATACAGGCACTTTAAAGGAGGATTATATATCGTAACGGACGTTGTAGTAAATTCCGAGTCTCTTGAAATAGAAGTGATATACAAAGACTTTACACCTTCCCAGCTTACATGGAGTAGAGGTTTAAAACAATTTTTTTCGGGAGTCAATACAACAAAGTATCCTGACGCGCTACAAAGAGTGAGGTTTAAAAAAGTTGGAAGAAACGGGGAGATAGAACGATGAGCAATCCTAAGCATGATTGGTACGGACACGCAGTAAAGCAGGTAAAAAAATACCCAGACAAACTGATTGCAGAAAATACAGCCCAGTCAGCCCTATGGATGTACGCTATTAACAAGGCGATAAAACAGACAGAGGGTATGGACAACGGTGAGGACAGAATGAAAGCTGTACAGCTGGTGTATTTTGAGGATAGATACACGATAGCAGGGGCGGCGGATAAGCTTGGATATGCAGAAATGACTATACGCAGATGGCTTAGTGCTTTCGCCAATTTGGCTGGGAAATATGCGGGATATTAGAGAGGGAGAATTATCTCCCTCTCTTTTTTATGTTTGTCTAACATGGCTTAAAAAATGTCGTACAATACACTTGTACGGACGAGTACTGGTAACTTTTTGTGAGAAATAACCTCCTCATCTTTTTGTGGTAAAAGTGTAAACTCTCACCCGCGTAAAAGAGAGTACGCAAGACACCTATCCCACGGTGCCTTACGTTCCATACAGGTTGCGGGTCTACAAGTGTTTAGAGACCAGCCGCTTATTAGTCTTACCCCGGCGGCTGTTAAGGTGCAATTCCTTATACTTGTATCTAGTTGCGCTATGCAACTGGTGTAAACGATTTTTTTCATATTTTCTTTCCTTTCATATAACCCCGTAAACAATTCATTACGGGGTTATGGTTGTATTTAGGAGGTGACCCCAAATGGGATAAGTAAATACCAAGAGTGGATGACCCAAGAAGGGTTGCTAAAAATAGAGGGATGGGCACGAGATGGATGCACAGACAAAGAGATTGCGGCAAACATCGGCATCAACCCAGATACCTTGTATACATGGAAGAAAAAATTTCCAATTTTAGCCGATACCTTAAAAAAGGGAAAAGATGTTGTGGACAGGCAAGTGGAAAAAAGCCTGTTACAACGGGCACTAGGGTACAGCTACGAAGAGACGAGCAAAAAGTACGAAGGCGGAGTAATGACGGAGCGAAAAGTAACAAAGAAGCACGTTCCGCCAGATACAACAGCACAAATATTTTGGCTAAAGAACAGGAAGCCGGAACAGTGGCGTGATAAGCCGCGGTCAGAGAGCGCAAGCGACAAAGCACTGGTGAAAGCTATTGAAATCCTTGGGGGTGTCGATAGTGCCATTGACTAGCAAGCAGGCAGAATACCTGCAAGGCTGTAACCGCCGTTGGAATGTAAAGACCGGGGCGACAGGCTCCGGGAAATCCTTTGTTGATTATGCAATCGTAATTCCTCAACGCCTGACACATCTAAAAGGATTAGGGCTTGCTGTGATGTTAGGAAACACCAGGGGCACGCTACAACGTAACATACTTGACCCTATGCGAGAGATTTGGGGTGAGGAGCTAGTTGGCGAGATACGCAGTGACAACACGGTACAGCTATTTGGCAAAAAAGTATATGCATTAGGTGCCGACAACAAGAAGCATGTTGCAAGAATACAGGGAGCGACGATTGAGTATGCATACGGCGACGAGGTGACGACATGGAATCAAGAGGTATTTGAGATGTTGAAATCCCGTCTTAGAACATCACACAGTCACTTTGATGGGACGTGCAATCCGGCGGGGCCAAAGCACTGGTTTAAAGGCTTTCTAGATTCCGATGCCGATATATTCCAACAGGCGTACAACATACACGATGGCTGCCTGCCTCCGGCGGTAGTAGACGAACTGATAAAAGAGTACTCAGGGACACACAGGTATCAACGATACATACTAGGCAACTGGGCAGTAGCCGAAGGACTTGTGTACGATATGTTTTCGGAGGAAAGACACGTCTGCAAGGCAGAGACTAGCGGGGAGATAATTGTTAGCTCCGATTTTGGTATGCAGAACGCCACCGTCTTCCTGGTCTGGCAAAAAAGAGTAGATACCGGTAACTGGCACTGTCTACGAGAGTATTATTACTCAGGCAGAGAGAACAACCGCATGAAACCGGTCAGTGAGCTAGTAAAAGGACTAGAGGACACGCTAAACGGGCAGAAAGATGATTTAGTGATTGCTGACCCATCTGCTGCCGCTCTCATCGTGGAGTTACGCAGTAAAGGGCACAAGGTTAAAAAGGCAGATAACACTGTTAACGATGGGATAGCAGATGTTGAGACAATGCTGACACAAGACAAATTATCGTTTGACCCGTCTTGCACACACACGATTGAGGAATTTGGCATCTATGCATGGGACCCAACAGCGGCTGACAAAGGCAGGGACGCAGTTATAAAACAGTCAGACCACGCAATGGATGCTATCAGGTATCTTGTAAAAACATTAAAACTCGTCAAGCGCAGCCGAACAAGACAATACAAATCAATTCTAGGGTGACGACAAATGTATTTATCATATCAAGATTTCATTGCCGCAAAAGACAAAGGGCAATTTATAAATCAGTTTATAAAATTCCACGAGAGTACAGGAGCATACAAAGAGGCGTTAAAAGCGGACAAGTACGACGCACAGGAAAATGAGACTATCTTGCAATTTCAGCGTGTTTATTACACTCTGCTAGGTCAAAAAAAGATAGATAATTTTTCGTCTAACGCGCAGATATGCTCTAATTTCTTCCACAAATTAAATACGCAGCGTTGTTCGTACAGTCTAGGAAACGGCGTCTTTTTTAACGACATGAATGTCAAGGACAAACTGGGCAAACAGTTTGACAGAAGAATCAAAGAGGCGGCGTACAATGCATTAATTCACGGTCAGTCCTTCCTTTTTTGGAATGTAGACCACGTGCACGAATTTCCTTTTACACAGTTCGCCCCGATGTGGGATGAGGACACAGGGGCGTTGATGGCAGGCATAAGATTCTGGCAGCTGGACGAACAGAAACCGTTTAAGGTTGTGTTGTACGAAATAGATGGTTATACAACCTATAGCGCAGAAAGCAAATTTGGGGAATTAAAAGAGACCGCTCCCAAACGGGCGTACAGGCAAAGAGTGGAAGTCGCTAACAATCTGGAACCAGAAATCATCGGGGAAGAAAATTATAGCAGTCTCCCCATTGTACCAATGTTTGGCAACAAGCGACACATAAGCACCCTGAGGGGGATGCAGTCAAAGATTGATGCCTACGACGCGGTGCAAAGTGGTTTTGCCAATGATCTGGACGACTGTGCGCAGATGTACTGGCTCATTTCCAATGCTGACGGTATGACAGATGACGAACTGGCGGAATTCAGGGACCGGCTCAAGTTTCAGCACATCGCAAAGGCCGAGGAAGGGCAGGTACAGGCATACACACAAGAGCCGCCGTATACCGCCAGAAAAGAGTTTCTCACGCAAATGCGGGCAGAGATTTATGAGGACTTCGGGGCGTTGGATGTACACACCATAGCCGCCGGAGCAACAAACGACCATATCGATGCGGCATATCAACCACTAGACGATAATGCGGATGATTTTGAGTACTTCGTAGGCGATGCGATCGAAAAGATTCTGGAGCTTGCAGGGATTGACGACGAACCGCAGTTTAAGCGGAACAGAATCAGCAACGAAAAAGAGCGTACAGATATGATTCTTGAGGCGGCTAATTATCTGGATGAAGAAACCATCCTGAAAAAATTACCGTTTGTTGCACCAGAGGAAGTGCCGGACATTTTGGCAAAGCTAGACGAAGAATCATATAACCGCTACACGGAGCCGCCTGAACCAGATGTGCCGGAAGATATCCCGGAAGGGGATGAATAACTATGTATCCATCCGACAAGTGGACAGAACAGGAACTGCAAAAGTTAGAAAAGCGGTTAGCAGATGTATATAAACAAGCCGGAAAGGAACTTGACGGCAAAGCAAGAAACTATTTTAAACAATTCTCCCGCCGGTACGCTAAGGAATATGCGGCATACCAGGCAGGGAAGTACACCAAGAAAGAATTTGAAGCATGGTTGATGAATCAGTATGGCAGAGGGCAGAGGTGGGAGGCACTACGCGAGGACATGGCACGGCGACTGACAGAGTCAAACCAGATTGCCGCGGCATACATCAACGAGAAGACCCCTCTTGTTATCGCCCTCAATCGCAATTTTGAGGCGTACATGATTAAATCTCTTATGCCTGATAAGCAGATAAAGGAGATTGGAGATATTGCATTTAATTTGGTTGATGAACACACAGTTAAGCGGCTGACGGTCAGAAAACAAAAGATTCTCCCGCCGCGTAGAGTACTAAAAAGCAAAGATGTGCATTGGAACAAGAAGAAACTGCAAAATGCACTATTGCAAGGAATATTGCAAGGCGACAGTATAGGAAAGCTCGCAGGGCGATTTCAGGACGTTACAGGAATGAATCATACTGCCGCAATCCGAAACGCCCGCACAGCGTTCACAGGAGCGCAGAACGGGGGCAGGCAGGCGGCATACGAGGAAGCCTACCAGATGGGGATTGATGTGGTGAAACACTGGACAGCGACAAAAGATTTGAGGACACGAGACAGTCACAGAGCATTAGACGGCGAAGAAGTACCGTTTAACATGGCGTACTCAAACGGTCTCATGTATCCGGGAGACCCAAGCGGAATCCCGGCGGAAGTTTACAACTGTCGTTGTACGCAGAGAACTGCACTGCCTACCGAACTGGCGCAGCCACGAATGATACGCGTCAGAAACCCAGAGACAGGCAGAAACGAGATTATAGAAGACATGACCTACTACGAATGGTTAGCAACGCAAGGAGGGCGGATATAATGGCAGATATTGATGTTGTAAGCCATGTAGATGAGGTAATTTTAAAGACCACGATGGCACTTGCAAGAGCATTAGAGCAGGCAGGAGCCGCCGCAGAAGGACACGCAAAAGACCTTTGTCCGGTCGATACAGGCGCGCTGAGAAACAGCATTACACATCAGACCGACTTGGAAAATCTCACGGAAACAATAGGTAGCAACGAAGAATACGCCGCCTATGTGGAACTGGGAACCGGTGTGTACTACAAAGGGGGACGGAAGACCCCGTGGACTTATCAGGACGATAAAGGACAGTGGCATATCACAAACGGCCAGAGGGCACAGCCGTATTTAAAACCGGCGGCGGCAAATTACGCGAAAGAATACACAGCAATCATTGCAGATGAATTAAAAGGAGCGATGGAATAATGGACAGATTGTCTTTGCTCGTCAAGGCAAAGGAAACGGCGGAGTATTTTGTTGATAAAAAATTTAAATACTCTCAAAACGTGGCGAATAGCTGGGCGGGCGCAAAGAAGAAAAAGGTAAGTAATTGTGCATCGTATGTTTGCTATTGCCTACAGCAATTGGGCATCCTCAAACCGGGACAACTGTTTTATTGCAACAGGAACGGAGCAGTTGTCTATAAGGGCACAGGAACAAAAGCGGCTATATCAAAACGATACAGGTTGATAAAAGTAAATAAATTACCCCGGGATTATAAAAGTAAATTAAAGCCTGGCGACATTTGCTTTTACCGCCTGCATACCAATATTTTTGCAGGAATAAACGAGAGCAACAAAATGGTGTGGTGGGATGCCGGAAAGGCTAGCACTAACACTAAAAAAGCAGGCGGAACATATAAAAAAATACACAGAGTTATCAATGGAAATCAGAAGATTTTATATGTGCTGAGATGGAAAGGGTGAGAAAATGACACAGAGAAAAATTATTGATGTATCTACATACAACGGCACGATTGACTGGAAGAAAGTAAAGAAATACGGTTGCGATGGTGCGATCATTAAGATTATCCGCAAGGATTTAGGCAAAGATAAAAAATTTGAGGAGAACTATAAAAAATGTGAGGAGCTAGGCATTCCATGGGGCGTGTATAACTACACATACGCTACTACAGTGGCGAAAGCTAAGTCAGACATGGAGCTTGTGTGCGACATCCTCGACAATGTCAGCAAAAAGTATTTTAAATACGGCGTCTGGTTTGATATTGAGGATAAAATGCAGGCAAGGCTAAGCAAAGCAAAGATTGCTGAGATTATCAATGCGGCACAGACTGTCGTTGAGTCAAGAGGCTATAAATTTGGTGTTTACACCGGGATGTCGTATTTTTCGGAGCACATTGATAAAAACAAGGTCAAGTGTAAAAACTGGTGGATTGCACGTTATTACAAAGGCTATAACCTCATGGCATTTAAAGCGACACCAAACAAATCTTATAAACCTGCAAACGTAGATGACCTTATGGCATGGCAGTATACCAGCTCTGGCGTGTTTCCAGCCAAGGTTTCGACCGGCAACGGCGGAAAATTTGATTTAAATATTTTATATCACGACTTCCCGGCGGCACAGAAGGAAGAAACAGCAAAAAAGGTTAAATACACCGGGAAATTCCCTAAATTGCCGCCACGCGGCTACTATGCGTTTTTAGACGGTATTACAGTGTTAAAAGGCGCAAGAGGGGAAATTGAAAAATTGCAGAAGTTTTTAAACTGGGCTATCGGCTCGAAATTAGATACTGACGGCAAATACGGCGAAAAGACCGAAGATGCGGTTAGTATTTTCCAGTCGAAATGTAAATTAAAAATTGACGGCAAATTTGGAGCAAAATCCCTCAAAGCCGCAAAAACATTTAGAAAGTAATCGCGAAGTACTGCGATTTACATATAAAGTCATTTAGGGGAAGAAATCCCTCGAAGAAAAGGAGCAATCAAATGGCATTAACAAGAGCTTTTTTAAAGAGCATGACACTTACAGATGAACAGGTTTCCGCGATTATCGAAGAACACTCCGCAACTGTTACGGGTCTCAAGGGTGAGATCAGTAAGTATAAAGAGGATGCGGAGAAAGTCCCAGACCTCCAGAAGAAATTGGAGGACTACGAAAAGGATGATTGGAAAGGCAAGTACGAGAAAGAACACATAGGCTTTGAGAACTACAAAGCCGAACAGGACAAGAAAGCATCCTACAATGCAAAAGAAGCCGCATACAAAAAGATGCTTGAGGATTCTGGCGTGTCTAGTAAAGTAATTAACCTTGCCCTGAAAGCATCAAAAGAGACTATTGATAATTTAAAAATCGGAACTGACGGCAAATTTGAGAATGCAACAGAAGTAGAAAAAGGCATCAAAGAAGCGTATGCCGACTATATTACAACCGAAACGACTCAAGGCGCTAATGTATCGAACCCACCGGGAGGAGAACCAGGGAAAATGACCAAGAAAGAAATCATGGAAATTAAAGATGCAGGCGAACGTCAGAAAGCGATCGCTGAAAATCACGAACTTTTTGGTTTTTGAAAGGAGTAGACAATGGCAGGAGTAACCACTAGCACTGTATTAAATACAGATAGCACTCTCAAAGCGAGAGAAATTGATTTTGTAACAAGATTTGAAAAAAACTGGGATGCATTAAGAACCATCTTGGGAATCGTTAGACCTATTAGAAAAGAGCCGGGCACTAGCTTAGTAACCTACGAAGCACAGATGAAAGATGAGGTCTTACAGGGCGGCGCAAGTGTGGGCGAGGGAGAAGCAATCCCTTTTACACAGTTTAAGGTTGTAGAAAGTAAAAGGGAAGACATTGTCGTAGAAAAATACGCCAAATCTTTATCCCTTGAATCTGTGGCAAAATGGGGCGCAACGGTCGCAATCGAAAAGACAGATGATGCCTTTATGGTTGAGCTGCAGAACAAGGTTTTAAAAGATTTTTACACATTTTTAAAAACGGGAACATTAAAAGGTACGCAGAAGAAATGGCAGAAAGCACTTGCGATCGCAAAAGGTGCTGTACTCAACAAATTCGCAGGCATGAACAGAAATGTAACCGAAGTCGTAGGATTTGCAAATGTAATGGATTTTTACGACTGGTTAGGTGATAAAGAGATTACTGTGCAGACAATGTTTGGATTGCAGTATATCAAAGACTTCTTTGGTTTCTCTACACTGTTCCTCCTCCCTGACGCCTACATCCCGGCAAAAACTGTTATTGCAACACCTGTAGAAAATATTGACTTGTATTATATTGATCCCGGCGATAGTGATTTTAAAAAACTTGGCCTGGACTACACAACATCTGGCGAAACAAATCTGATTGGATTCCACGCAGGCGGCAACTATACAAACGCCACAGGCGAAACATACGCCATTATGGGCATGAAGCTGTGGGCAGAATACCTTGACGGTGTTTGCGTAGTTACTGTCGGAACCACAGAAACTATCCCAGAAGTATCAAGTGCCGTTTCGGAAGTAAGTTCGAACGGAAAATAAAAGGGGATGATTGAGTGCTTTATGAAATCATGAATCACATTCACAATTTCTTCCCGGTCAAAGGGGCGGCAATCACGGGAGAAATAACAATCGGAGATTGGATTTTTGACACGCTTAATTTTGATGTAGGCGTGACAGAAGATACTAAAGACCTGCGTTATTCTACTACCGCGATTCGCCTCCCGCTACAAGATGGGCAGTACTATTTAGTAAGCGGCTCTATCTTTAATGACGGGGTTTATCAGTACCACAAAGGCAATACTGCTCCGTTACAGGAGGAGACTTTTAACGGCGTAGTTGTTCCGCTGGCTATCCCCAAACCGTTTTTGTCACTGGTGGACGAAATCAGCGAGTGGCAGGCGAAAAACGGCAATTTAGGAGCGTATCAGTCGGAATCGTTTGGCGGATATTCGTACAGCAGGGCAACAAACAGTAAAGGCGAGACCTACACGTGGCAAGATGCCTTTAGGGCACGCCTGAACCCATGGAGGAAAATGGCATGAGTTTAATCAATGAATTTTTACAAGATTGCATACTCATGGATAAAAAGCGTACTTCTGACGGCGAGGGTGGATTTATCACCGAGTGGGTGGAAGGTGCTAAAATACAGGCGGCAATAATCCAAGATACCTCTATGTCTGCCAGGGTGGCAGAGAAAGAGGGTGTAACAGCAACATATACAATTACTACAGCTAAAACAGTAAAGCTAGACTATCATGATGTATTAAAAACAAAAAGCGGAAAAATTTTTAGAGTTACATCAAATGCAGGAGAAAAAGAAACCCCTGCGTCGTCTAATTTAGACATAGCACAGGTCCCGGCGGAGAAGTGGGAGTTAACGTCATGACCCCAACAGCGGCACTGTATCAATTTTGGTCATCCTTCGGCATAACTGCATATCCGTCTAACAGGGTGCCGGAAGATACCGCATTTCCTTTTATCACATACGAACCAATTATAGCAAATTGGTGGACAGGCGCGGCCGCCGCTAGCGTCGTAAATGTCTGGTACCACACAGAATCTGAGGCAGTCCCAAATAAAAAGGCGAAAGAAATCAGTGACAGATTGCAAGGAGGAACCACGGTCAAGTGCGATGATGGAATCATTTTTCTGTCGCAAGACCAGCCTTGGACTCCTTTAGTCGATGAAGCTGACTCGTCAATAGTACGCAGATACACAGTAATAACTATGCAATTTATAACTATTTAATGAGGTGAGCAAATGAAGTATACGCAGGTACCTTCTGACCTTTTCAAAAAAATACAGATTAACGCCGGTATTATTGTATCAGCTTTTGAGCCGGAAACGGGTGCCATAACAGCAACTAACATCCTCATGGCAACCAGCGGCGGTTGTAGCTTTAGCGCGGAGCCATCCTTTACGGATTTCGGGGAAGACATTGATAATGTGCCTAAAAACACGATGGAACTCAAGGAAATCGAATCTATCGAAGTAAAATTATCAGGCACAGCCGTTACAATGGATACCGCACAGGCTAAAAGTTTTATGGCGGCGGCAGACGTAGCGGGAAACAAAGTAACACCAAGGGCAGATTTAAAGGCAGAAGATTTTAAGGATATTTGGTGGATTGGCGACTATTCGGACGAAAATTCCGGGGATTCCGCCGGATTTATCGCAATCAAAATTATGAATGCACTCTCAACGGGCGGATTTAAGATTAAATCAGATGATAAATCCAAAGGAAATTTTGATTTCGAATACACAGGACATTACAGCATTAAGAACGCAGAGACAGTACCTTACGAGGTTTATATCAAAACAGGCGAAGCGGCGTAGGAGGTAAAGCATGAAATTATCAGAATTAACAGCAGAACAGGGTTTAGAAGCCATTGCGAACTCCCTCGAACATATCGGTAACATTGCAGACGATGATGATGCGCTCAGCCTGTGCCAGAAGCTTGTACCGCAGGAAGGGGAGAAATATATCAAAGTCTTTGCTAGGGGTGCTAAAACAGCTCCTAGGCTGTTAAAAACACACAAAGATGATGTAATTGGAATCTTAGCAGCGTTTGAATTGCAGAGTGTTGAGGAATACAAGAAAAAGCATAAATTAATGGACATTATCAAAGGCATGGTTGACCTCATCAATGAGCCGGAGGTACGTCAGCTTTTTTTCTCAGCGCCAACAAGCGCAGCAGAAGAACCCTCTGGCGATGCGCAGGAGAATACAGAGGAAGAAGCGTAAAGGGATTCTTGCTGTACGTCAAGGCTAAGATTTTAGACGACACAGAGGAATTAATTTACAAACGATACATGGCCGATGGGCTGAAATATGTAACCGAAAGCATTTCGCAGGCGTTCGGTGGGAAATATCTCTATGTATCATTTTTTGATTTAATTAATAGCGATAAAAAGCAAACAGTAACAAAGACTGGCGAAGAAATAGCCGCGGACGTCATTAAAAAAGCCGGATTGGTGGTGATGAGTGATTGAATGTGATGGAATTGTTTGTCACTCTGGCAATCAAAGACACCGCATATAAGCAGGGGCTGAAAGACGCAGAAGGTAACGCCAGCTCGTCCACATCAAAAATTGGCGGGGCATTTAAAGCGGTCGGGAAAGTAGCTAAAACAGCTATGGTGGCCGGCTCTGCTGCCGCCGTTGCATTTACAAAAACATCAATAGATGCCGGAATGAATTTTGATACTGCAATGTCTCAGGTAGCAGCTACCATGGGAACAACCGTAGACAAAATAGGGAACGTCAAAGCCAAGGCTGAGGAAATGGGGCGCACAACAAAGTACACCGCAACGGAAGCGGCGGAAGGAATGAATATCCTTGCTCAGGCTGGCTTGTCGGCGGATGAGCAGATTAGCGGTATCGGAACGGTACTTAACCTTGCCTCTGCCGGTGCTATGAGTCTGGAAGAATCGGCATCATATACTGCCGGAGCTGTAAAAGGCTTTGGTGACTCGATGAGTAACGCATCTTACTATGCCGATTTGATGGCAAAGGGTGCTACTCTTGCCAATACGGACGTAAGAGGCCTTGGAGAGGCTTTTTCCGGTTCTGCTGCCACAGCGAAAAACTACGGTCAAGCGGCGGACAGTGTCACGCTTTCCTTGCTTCGCTTGGCAGAGCAGAACGTGACAGGCTCCGAGGCATCTACGGCATTAAATAGGGCAATGGCGGACTTATATACTCCGACTGATGATGCATCAAAAGCTTTAGATCAGTTAGGTGTATCCGCCTATAAGTCAAACGGCGAGGCAAAAGATTTTAACGACCTCGTAGACGAGCTTAATGGCTCTTTGCAGGGTATGACAGCGGAACAAAAAAACAATGCTCTTGCAACGATTTTTACAACGCAAGGCTTACAGGCGTTTAATAAAATGACCGCATCGAGTGATGCGACTGTGCAAAAATTTTGGAAAGGAATACAGGATTCTTCCGGCTCCGCAGCACAACAGGCGGCTACGCAGTTAGATAATTTGCAGGGCGACATAACCTTGCTATCTAGCGCCACAGAAGGCCTGCAACTTGCTTTTTATAATACCTTTTCGGGTACTATCCGTGGTGCCATCAAAGGTATAACAAGCGAGGTTAGTGGATTAGCTGAGGCGATGGAATCTGGCGGCATAAGCGGCGCCCTTTCCAAACTGGCGCAAGATGCGATTAATTTTAGCGGCCAGTTGCCGGGGCTGACAAAAATCGGCGGCGACCTCATAAACGGTTTAATTTCAAGCGTTACTCAAAATTCTGGCAGTATTACAACTGCTGTCAGCCAACTGTTAAATAATCTTGCCTCTACGATTTCCACAGGGCTAAATGTATTTACATCGGTCGGAGTTAATTTGCTGACGACTATCGCTAACGGCATGACTCAGGGCATCCCGACCTTTTTGGGGCAGGCGTTGCCGATGCTGACACAATTTACAGAGTCATTGAGGAGCAACGCAGGCAAATTGATAAATGCAGGCCTGACACTTATCCAGAATATTGCTCAAGGGCTGATTAATTCTATTCCTGTATTGATTGCATATGTACCTACAATCATAACGAATTTGGCTGGCATTATTAACGATAATGCGCCAAAAATCCTTGCAACAGGAGTAACAATCATAACAAATTTAGCGATTGGCTTAGTTCGTGCGATTCCGTTATTAATTGCTAATTTACCGAAGATTATCACAGCAATCGTAAGCGTATTTACAGCGTTTAACTGGTTTTCACTTGGTAAAAACATTGTTACCGGCATAATAAAAGGGGTCAAAAATCTCCCTTCCCTTTTAAAGGGTGCCGCTAAAAATGCTGTAAACGGATTCAAGGGAGCATTTAAGGGAAATGGTATTTTATCGGCTGTAAAAGGAGCATTTACTAAGATACCATCGGCTGTTAAAAGTATCTTTACTAAGGCAGTATCCCTTGTAAAAAGCTTCCCTGGACGGTTTAAGAGCGCCTTAAAGTTTAGCTGGTCTCTTCCACACCTAAACCTACCGCACCTGAGTGTTTCCGGCGGAAAAGCTCCGTTCGGTATTGGGGGAAAGGGTTCCCTGCCATCATTCCACATTAGCTGGTATAAAAAAGCCATGGAAAGTCCATATGTATTTTCTGATGCCACCTTGTTTGGAGCAGGAGAAGCAGGAGACGAGATGCTGTACGGTCGTAGCAGACTGATGAACGATATCAAAGAGGCAACACAGGGAACGAAAAACGATGTAACTATTAACGTAACTGTAAACGGTGCAGATAACCCAGAAGAATGGGGAAGAAGAATGGCAAGTGAACTTAGAAGGCAGGTGAAAATGGCATAATGGCAAAGAAAAAGTCTGCTGCTCCTAGCGGTCTGTCTATATCGAGAGACGGTTTGAAATTTACAATATCTTGGAAAATACCGGCGAAAAAATATGAGGATGGGCAGTGGCTATGGTATCGTCTACATACAAAAAACGCTGGTGCCTCCAAATGGGATTGGACAAAATGGAAAAAAATAGATGTAGGAAAATCAGCAACCAAAAAAACGGTAGCACTTGATGCAAAAAATTATTATCCTGTCTCATCAAAATTATTAAATGCGATAGAGTTTAAGGTAAAGGGCAAAACAAAAAGTGATAAAAAGCATACCTATACAGCCGCACATTCCACAAAGACATTTACCATTTATGCACCAAATGCCCCTTCCGTTTCTTATTCTCTTGATGATACTGGCGCAAATAAAGGTGCCTTTACTTGGAGCACATCATACGAGGCGAATGATGCGAGACATTTCGCAAAAACACAGGTACAGACTGCATTAATGGCAAACTATAAGGGCGCCATTGCGAACGCTCGCTTTGCCAATTCGGCTTATACAGGGGCTTCTGGTACATGGGAAATAACAGAGGATGGTTCCCCAACACAGAGTATGACATTCTGCCGCATTGTAAGGGTAAAGTCGAGAGGATGTGCCGGAGATTCCGGTTGGGGTTATGCGTACCATTATTACAGCATCCCGGAACGTCCAAACATACAGAACACAGGGAGCAAAGAGATAGGTTCCTCTAGCCGGTATGTATGGGCAAACTGGGTGCAGGCATCGCCACAAGACCGCCCTGTGGATTCCATGGAGCTACAATATGCCATAGACACGCCGGAAAGCGGAGAGAGGTATACCGGCACCTCATGGAGCACAGGAGTAACCGTTGCATACCATGACTACACGGTATCGGCAGATTTTAATACAGACGACGGCATAGCGGAAGACCAGATTATGTGGACAAGGGTGCAAAGTACGCACGATAAAAAATATGCGTATTCTGAGCCACGAGTAGCGGCACGAGGAGCCCTAAAATCCCCGTCATTTGATACGGTATCAGCGACAGGAACAACACTGACAATTAACAGCATTGAGCGCAACACGGAAGTGCCTGACGCTAAAACAGCCGTCTGGATGAAAATAGACAATGAAGAAAAAGGTATTATTGCAATCACCGACAAAGAGGGGACGATCACGGTTACGTGTCCGGACGTTTCCGGCGGCGCTGAATACCAGATTGCCCTCAAGAATTTTACCGGAACTTCTACGCCTCAGAATGGAGCGCCTGGCATTACCTACAAACTTAGCCCCCTCATGCAGTCAGGGTGGATTTACTCAGAGACAAGAAAAATTGCGGTTCCGCCGAAAAATATAACTGCAATGGCGGTAGCATCTGATACCGTAGAATTAACGTGGGATTGGTCATGGAAAAACGCAGATGCGGCTACTATATCATGGGCAGACCATGAGGACGCATGGATTAGTACGGACGCCCCAACTACTTATGACGTGGAGGACAGGGAGACCACATGGCATATCGGGTCCCTGGAATCGGCAAAAACATATTATTTCCGCGTAAGATTGCGGGATACGTCCGGGGACGAAGAAGTGTTATCTCCTTGGTCTGATACGGTTTCCGTATCTCTGAGTGAGACACCAACGACTCCTACGCTTGCAACAACGGAAAATTATCTCGCCATAGATGACACAGTTATTTGCAGTGTTGGCTACACCGGAAACAGCAAGGCGAGCATAAAAATAGCGGAAGCGGTTAACGATGAACCGGTCAAAGGTAACGATGGAAACGTTGTGGTTTTAATGATGTCTTCCGGTATGGAAACATTATCAGAAACGATTGAAAACATTAACAAAATCTATACTGCAAGCGGTCTTTTGGGCAATCTGTGGAACGTAGGAGAAATCCATTATTTAAAAGCAATGGTTACAGCACAGGGGGGTAAAGAGGGGGCATGGTCAGATTCTGTGGCTGTCGAAATTGTTGCAAAACCTACAATAGACAGCGTTTCAACAAATCTTGTTTCGGAAGCAACCACATATAATTCTGGCGATGTTACCACGGAAGCAAGCGACCAGACAGTACCGGAATCATCGGAAGGCACAACAAATTATTTAGAGCAGCTACCATTAACAATAGTCCCTTCCTTCGGGGATTCTGCTGGCACAGCAAAAGTAACGATTGCCAGGGACGAGGATTATTATATTCTGCGCCCGGACGGATTAAAGGAACAGCATTTTGCTGGCGAAATTATTGCCAGTTTTACCGGTAGCGAAACAGATAACTACAGTATTGCCTTGGGCGACCTGATCGGGCAGATGGATGACGGTGCAAGGTACAGCATACAGATTGCATTTACAGATATTTATGATCATGTGGCAGAAAAAAAGATACCGTTTGTTGTACGGTGGAAACACCAACCGGAAGTACCAACGGCCACTGTAAATACGATTGCAGACAATAAAACAGCAAGTATTGTTGTCGCTAAACCAACTACATATGCTGACGGGGATACATTTGATTTGTACCGGATGAGCGTAGACAGAGCAGAATTGATTCTAGAAAATGGGGTTTATGGCCAGAAGTACATTGACCCATACCCTGCGCTAAATGAGTACGGCGGCATACTGGTTGTAAATAAAACCGCCAACGGCGACTATATAACAGTAGATAGCTCGTTTGCATGGTTGTATAGCGATTTTTCCATAGAATATAAAAAGGCAATCATTGATTTTGACAGTGAATCTATCGAAATCCAGTATAACCTTGATTTAGATAACTCATGGGATAAAGATTTCGAGAGGACAGTTTATCTTGGTGGTTCCGTACAAGGTGACTGGAATCCTGCAGTCACTCGTGATTTAAAAATTGATGCAGTAAGTATCTCACTAACAGAACCAACGATGATTGAGCAAATGAGGCGGCTTGCAACGTATCCTGGAATATGTCACGTTAGGACACCAGACGGCTCGTCATTTTCCTGCGATATACAGGTGTCGGAGAAAAAAGACCACGATAACAAAATGCGGACAGATTTCTCGCTAACGATTAAAAAAGTGGATTCGGAAGAACTGGACGCTGTGACGGAAGAACAGTGGAGCGCAGAGCATCCTAGCGAGGTGATGTGATGGATTGGAGCAAAGGATTTTCAGCAAGATATATTTTGACAACGGTTGACCCCAAGACGTGGACAGACCAGAAAGAATTTGAATTTACTGAGGGCAGTATTGACCGGGACAGCACGTCAGATTTAAGGGAATCTGCCTCCGTCACAATGACAGAAAAGATAACAGATAGTGAGTGCTGGGTCCGTATTTACCTGCAAGCCAAACAGGGAGGGTCGGGAGCAAAAGTAGCGCTATTTACTGGCTTGACCGCCTTCCCAGAAAGAAAGCTTGATGGTGTGAGAGAAACTTACAATATTGACTGTTATTCCGTTCTCAAGCCGGCAGATGATGTAATCCTGCCGCGTGGCTATTATGCACCAGCCGGTAGCGGAGCAAAACAGATTAAAAATCTGCTTAATGATTGCATCCCCGCCCCTGTGTATGTCGAAGGAACATCGCCGATAACTACAGATAATATCGTTGCGGAAGATGGGGAAACAAGGCTCACAATGGCGCTGCATATTTTAGATGCCATTGGCTGGCGGATGCGAATACTTGGCGATGGAAGTATTGTTATCTGCGCAAATGATAATAATAGCAGTCTTACGGTGGGAATTAACGCGAACGACATAATAGAGTGTGATGTAACAGACACATTTAATTGGTATGACACACCAAATTGTTTCATGGCGATACACGATGATTACGGAGCGGCTATTGCAAGGGATGATAGTCCAGATAGCTTTTTATCAACGGTAAATCGTGGTAGGGAAGTGTGGAAATCGGAAACAGGCGTTGAATTATCCTCCGGGGAAAGCATAGCGGCTTATGCTGTTAGAAAACTAAAAGAATTGCAGAATCCTGCCAGAACGATACAGTACAGCCGGCGATTTTTCGAGGACGTTCTTTTAGGCGATGTGGTCTTTTTAAATTATCCGCGGCATAACCTTACTGGGAAATTTAGGATAACATCACAAACACTATCTCTGGAACACGGCTGCCGCACAAAGGAAGAGGTGGAAAGCATTGAATGATTTTGTAAAAGAGATTGCCTCGACGATGAAGCAAAGCAAAACAAAAGCATATGATACAGTTGCGGAAGTCCTTCGGGTTGACGAAAAAACGGCATATGTCCACATTGACGGCGGAGCAGACGAAACCCCCGCACAGATGACTATTAATTGTAAAGAAGGGGATAGCGTAAAAATACGTGTTTCTGGCGGAAGAGCATGGCTCACTGGAAATCTCACATCTCCGCCAACGGATGATACAGCCGCAAATGAAGCGAACAAGACAGTTACTAAGGTAAAAAAATCCTATGAGAATTTTAAATATGCTACTGAGGAAAATTTTAATAGTCAGGAAAGCAAGATATTAGAGGCTGCTAAAGTTGCAACTAACTTCATGAAATATATAGATGGATTGGGGCTAATAGTTGGTGATATGCGAGGAAATACTCTCGGCCAAAATACATTATTAGACAGTAACGGGATGGCGGTGCGAAACGGTAGCAGCGAAATTGTACGGTTTGGTACAGCGCCTATCGTGATTACCAACACGGACGGCGATAAAACTTATGACGGTTCCGGTTCTGTCATGCAATCCGACCGCAACATCGTTGTCTCTACACAGCAAACAAAAGACCCAGACGACATCCACAGCGGCGGCAAGGCGGCTCTGGAATTGTATTACGATAAAACCAAAGACGTCACAGGTCTTTCTTTGACCGTTAAAGGAGGCTCGACATATAGTGACTTGTACGAGTCCATGGGAACCGGGATGTATGTCAATAACAACCACATACAAATTGTATCTAATGACGTAGAGTGCATCTTTGGTAAAAATAACATCCTGTGGAATTGTAATAATGTAGCATACTGGATGACTAATGCCCATAAATTTACACTCAATCAGCCAATATCCGAACAGTTAACCGGTGCAGTATTTGTCTGGAGTGCGTACGATGAAAATGACAAGGCTATGCGTAATTGGGGATGGCATATGTTTTTTGTGCCGAAACAGCATGTCATTTGGTACGACAGATCTGGAATATTTATGACTAATGCGTATACTGGAATGCGTAAGTATATATATGTTCACAATACATATATTCAGGGGAATGATGACAACAAAGCAACTGGATCTAGTAACGGAATACCGCTTAATACACGTGGTTATGTATTGCGATACGTAGTAGGGGTGTGATTATAATTATGGGAGAATATTATATTGGATATGTATTCGACGGCATATACCCGCCAAAAGCCGCACAGTGGTGCAACGGAAATGGTACATGTCACATCGAAAAAAATAATGAAGGAAAGTATGAAATCGTTGAGAATGTTGACCGAGAAGAACCGGAACACCTATTTAACGACAACATGCCGTCCATATCAGAACTAAACAAAAAAATAGAAGAGCTCACAAAACAAAATAAGATGCTTACAGATCGCTTACTAGAGCTGTCTGATATGATTATGCATAAGGAGGCGAAAGCATGATAGCTAGTGGAACAATAATTATTGATGGACAGACATACCGCAAAGGAGATGTTATACACGATTTAGGCGGCTGGGATTGCATAGATACGGACGGAAGTAAGCGATATTACTGGGGGAAGTCTTCTGAAGTAGACAAATTACCTCATTATGTTGCAAGTGGTTCGACAGCGTTATGCGTAGACACAGGGGAATTATATGGCTTTTATGCCCCTGATAGCAAGTGGTTTTTACTTTAGGGAGGTGTAGGACATGAGAAAAAGTGGTTTAACGGGAGATGAGGCGTATGCACTCTCAAAACATAGGAAAACAACAGAAGACCTTGGCCCCTAAAGAAAGAACTTAGTTTGCTAAAGGAAGATACTGCTGTGCTGCAGAAGCGCCAGAATGTGCTTGTTGGCAGTGAGACAGGAAACCCGGTAAGCTGTGATGATGCTTTTGCTGCACCGCTGTGCGGTCTGACCGTATACGGCAAGAGCACGCAGGACGGCACACCCAGCCCGGATGCACCTGTGCCTATTGTGAGCGCTGGTGACGGCGGGAGCGTGGCGGTGAAGGTGACGGGGAAGAATTGGATGCCGCCCAACCTAAGAACAGGTAACTTTGTCGAGTGCTCTGTCAAGAAAAACACACAGATAACTGTAGTATTCAAAGGCGATATTGTTTCGCAAGGCGGAAACATCTTATTCGTTGGCGAAAACAATGAACAGATGTGGGTTGGTATTGATAAGGGTAGTGTTAGAAAAGATATTGTGCTTAAAGCGAACGCGACAAAGTTCCAGTATTTGTTAGAAGATATGGCCAGTGAAAACGTGTGCATGACATGGAACGCATCATCTCCCGATTATGAACCCTACCGTGAACAACTCCTCACCCTGCCCACCCCCAACGGCTTACCAGGCATCCCTGTAGCCTCTGGCGGCAACTACACTGACCAAAACGGCCAGCAATGGATTTGCGACGAGGTAGACTTGGAGAGAGGGGTGAAGGTGCAGAGGGTAAAGAGTGTCGACATATCCTCGCTGGACAAATCTTTTTGGGTATTTCGTAATGACATTGACGCTAATGTATCTGCGACGAGATATTCAAACAAAGCGGTCATAATAGATTTCAGAGCTAGCGCACCTGCTATGAGTAACATACTCCCAGCGGGCGTAGGCAATGATGTAAATACATTTAGGCTTGTGGCTACTCCCCTATATTTATATCAATTCAATCTGGACTCTTCTAAATTTCCTACCGTTGAATCATGGGTTGAATACTTGGAAGCTAATACTGTGCTCATTATATATGCTCCCGCCACTCCCATCGAAACTCCGCTCACCCCTGCCGAAATTGCCGCCTACAAAGCCATCACCGCTTATGCACCCGACACCGTGGTGCAAGCGAGTGACGGCGCAGGCATCAAGCTGGACTACCAGCGGGACGTAAATCTCGTCGTCAAAAATCTTGAGGACGCCATTGCGTCCATGACTACCACTTAAAGGAGGTATACATTATGGCTATCAAAAGTAAAGCACGACACGACCTGACATTGCGCAGCATCAAGCGCGAAATTACTGCAGGCAGAGATGTGGCCTATTGGCTTGACAAGGCTTACAGTCATCTGGACAATGGATTGCTGACTGAAGAGGACATTGCCGAGGTGGAAGCCTTGGCACAGGCGTATTATGATGCGCTGGATGCCGAGGATAGCAAAGAAGAGGCCACAGATGATACAGAGACAGTCAGCTAAAGAGGGCTTTAATTAATTTATAAAAACAAAAGAAAAATAATTTTTTAAGGAGGAATGGAGATGGTAGATATTATGTTACCCTTAATAACTTGTATTTTTGTAGTTTTTGATTTGGCTAGCGGCGGAGTAGCCGCCTGTGCCAACCACAAGTGGAAATCCTCAGAAATGAGGAAAGGATTGTATCATAAATTTGGCTCAATTATGCTTGTAGTGCTTGCGTATCTTATCGACTACGCCCAGAAATATGTAGACTTGGGCTTTCAGGTACCTATTGCCGCAGGCGTGTGCGTTTACATCATTCTGATGGAGCTTGGTTCCATCGTGGAAAACATCGGCAAAATTAACCCTGATTTGCTCCCGGACAAAGTTAGAGCGATTTTGGGACTGGACAAAATGAAATAAATTTACGTAATTTTTGCGTGTTGAGGTGATACAGTGAACAGAAGTTTGATAAAAAAACTCTGGAAATTAGGCGATAAACAATTTATTGATTACGCCTTGTCGTGCGCCCGCTTAACTTTACGGGAGCGCGAAACTGTACAGTACTTGCTTTTTGATGGATTAACGCAGGAGCAAGCCGCCGAGAAAATGGATATAAGCACAAGAGGATTACAAGGGCTGTGGAGTTGTGCTGTGGAAAAAATTTTGTTAGTTCCCGGCACGATCCCGTACATAAACAGCCTTTAAGAAACTAAAGATAACTAAAAATCATGCGAGAAATAAGCGCGTTGCCTTCGTGGTGGCACGCTTATTTTTTTGCGATAATAAAACTATAAGGAGGGCAAAAAAATGTATCAATATTGGAATCCTAACCCAGCGGCGGCAAAAGTGGGAGATTGCACCGTGCGCGCTATCTCAAAAGCTACAAAGCAAACGTGGGAAGAAACATATATACAACTTGCCCTGTACGGCTTAATGTTGTCAGATATGCCCTCAGCTAATGCAGTGTGGGGTGCATACCTCAAAGATAAGGGGTTTAATCGCTACATAATCCCCGATGAGTACATGACTTGCACTGTATCGGAATTTGCAAACAGCCACCCGGAAGGGGCTTATATATTAGCACTGTCAGGGCACGTTATAGCGGTAATTGACGGCAATTACTACGATACGTGGGACAGCGGAGCAATGACACCAATATATTACTGGAGGGAAGGAGGAAAATAAATGTTCGGTTATCCACAGTATCCACAACAGTATCCACAGTACGCACAATATCCACAACCGGATTATCTTGACCAACTAAATCGACTAAAACAACAGCAGTCACCACCACAACAAATGCAACAGCAGACCAACCCCGATGAGCGGATTTGGGTGCAGGGGCAGGGCGCGGCGGAGGCGTATTTAGTAGCACCAAACTCTTTTGTCCGCCTGTGGGACAGCCAGGCACCGATTTTTTACGAAAAAAGAGCAGACCAGACGGGCAGACCGTTTTTAGAGGTGTTTGAATACAAGCGCAAAGGCACAGATTCGCCCACAGCGGAGCTTTCACAGTCTAGCCAACCAACTAACTACGAGGAACGATTAAATGCCTTAGAAAGGCAAATGGAGACGTTAAGAAGGAGGGTATTGAATGAATCTCAATCCAATGCAGATGATACAGCAGTTTCAGCAGTTCAGACAGCAGTTTCAAGGGGACCCGAAGCAGGAAGTGCAAAACCTGCTAAATAGCGGGCAAATGAGCCAGCAACAGTACAACCAGTTGCAGGGCATGGCAACACAGTTTCAAAACCTTTTAAAGGGTTTTAAATAAATAAATAAAAAGGAGTGATTTCATGGGATTAACAACAGACGGAATGAGTCCGGCAGATTTGGCGGCAGTCACAGGCAACAATAACGGCGCATTTGGCGAGGGTAACGGTGCTTGGTGGATTATCATTCTTTTCCTTTTCATCTTCTGTGGATGGGGAAACGGAAATGGATGGAATAACGGTGGCGGAGGCGCGGCAGATAACTATGTATTAGCTTCTGACTTTGCAACCTTACAGCGCCAGATTGATAGCGGCATTTCCTCCCTTGAGCGCAAGGGTGATGCTATCAACAGCGGTATTTGTGATGGATTTTATGCGATGAATACCTCTCTTCTCAACGGATTTGCAGGAACAAATAGCACGATTCAGCAGAACGGCTACGATACACGAAACGCAATCCAGCAGGGACAGATTGCAGACATGCAGAGTTTTAATGCTTTACAGGCACAGTTAGCACAGTGCTGTTGTGATAACAAACAGGCTATCGCAGGCGTTAACTACAATATGGCGATGAATACCAATGCGATCCAGCAGGAAGTTACAAACGGCTTCTGCCAGACAAACTTTAACAACGCAAACAACACAAGAGACATCATTGACAACCAGAATAACAACGCTAGAGCTATTCTCGATGCCCTCACAGCGCAGAGAATCGAAGCTAAGGACGCTAAGATTGCCGAGCAGAATCAGCAGTTATTTGCGGCACAGTTAGCGGCTTCTCAGGCGTCACAGAACGAAACCTTAAAGGCATACATGCAGGGTCAGTTTACTTATTACAACCCTAGACCAGTGCCAGCTTTTCCGGTTTCCGCACCATATCAGTACGGTAATTGCGGATGCAATACTGGTTGCGGATGCTAAAATTTTATAATTAGCAGCTTCCTGCACGACAGGATTGTTCGGTTTGTACCGATGATGCTTATAGCGGCGGGGCAATCGTTCCGCCGTTTATTATTAAAAAAGGAGTGATAACGTGGCAGAATTTACCAATAGTAATATTGTAACCGTAGCAGCGGGGCAGAATTTACCGCTCACAGAGACAGCCGTAAAGTGCGGTAGCTGTATCGCACACCGGGAGGGGGCAGGAATTGTGACCCTTAGAGGTCTTACAAACCAGTGCAGGGCGCGCTATAAGGTCAGCTTTGGGGCTAATATCGCCATACCTGCCGGTGGAACTGTGGCACCTATTTCTATTGCCCTGGCAATCGCCGGAGAACCATTAAATAGTGCGACAGCAATCGTAACACCTGCGGCGGTAGGCGAATATTTTAATGTATTTACGGCGGCATTTATTGACGTTCCGCGCGGGTGTTGCATAACAATCGCAGTCGAAAATACATCTACGCAGGCAATTAATATAGCCAATAGCAATTTAATCGCCGAGAGAGTAGCGTAAAGGAGGGCAAAAAATGGAATCATTACACAAATTAAAAAAGATGATGTGTAGAGAGCTGGACGAGATTTCGAACAAAGGCGATATGAGCGCCGGGGATTTAGAAGCAGTCCACAAACTGACAGACACAATTAAAAATATCGACAAGATTATGTATTTGGAAGGCGGCAGCGAATACAGCCGCGGCGGCGACTGGAACACGTCAGAAAGATATAGCCGTGGGCGTTATCCCGACATGGATTACGGTGATTATAGTAACGCTCGCAGGGGCCAGCACTATGTGAGAGGCCATTACTCTTACAACGATGCAAAAATGCAGGTAAAAGAAACTATCAAAGACATGATGCACGACAGTAATCTGTCTAGTACAGATCAGGCAGCACTAGGCAGAGCATTAGCAGAATTAGACCGATAAGAGAAAGGGGTGCCGCAATGATTAATATGGACGAAATTAATGCCGAAATTGCGGCATTAGAGGCAGGAAAAACAACCTACGCCACTTGCGAACGGCTTTCGATTTTATACAATGTACGCAACAATTTAATGAGCAATCAACAACCGAACCAACTATCTTCCAACACATCATATTACTCTTACAGTTCCGAGCCAGATTCTGAATTTAAAGAAATCGCTCGGAACGCAGACTTCGAGCATTTATTACACGTGCTTGACGAACACATGAAAGCCATCGAAGCAATGTACCCACGTGAATATCGGTCAGTTTTGCGAAAAATAAAAGAGGGCGCTTGAAACGTCCTCTTTCTTCTTGTATAATATAATTACTTCTCCTTTATTTCTATCATATTTTGTTATACGGTAACTGACCTTAACCTGGTGGATTCGTCAATCTATTACCCGCGCGATTGCTGATCAGGCAAGAACCATACGGATTCCAGTCCATATGGTAGAAACTATGAACCGGGTGAATCGTACAAGCAGAAGACTGTTGCAGGAATACGGCAGAGAGCCGACTCCAGAAGAAATAGCGGAGGCAATGAACCTGCCTGTGGAGCGTGTGCTTGAGATTTCGAAAATATCACAGGAACCTGTTTCCTTAGAAACCCCAATTGGCGAGGAAGAGGACAGCCATCTTGGAGACTTTATTCAGGATGAGCACATTCCTGTTCCTGCTGATGAGGCAGCGCATACATTACTCCGAGAACAGCTTGAAAAGGTGATGGATACTTTATCCGAGAGAGAGCAGAAAGTACTTGCACTCCGTTTTGGCTTAGAGGACGGCAAACCGCATACACTTGAGGAAGTCGGACGAGAATTTCAGGTAACCAGAGAACGCATTCGTCAGATAGAAGCGAAGGCCTTGAGAAAGCTTCGGCATCCGACAAGAAGCAGGAAACTAAGAGATTTTTTGGAAGAGTAATCTTTGGAGAAATGACATTTAGAAGAATGATATAGGAAGAGAATAATAAAAAATAGCAGACCAAGTGATGGTTCTCCAATAGAAGCATTTGTCCGTATATATCAGATGTGAGATGACTCCCATATCTGTAGGCAGCGAGCAACAAATCAGTATCAGTGGGGAGAGAAATTTTTTGGGGTGCTATTTTTTATGAGTCGTATTTTCGCCGGTACATAGTATAATTTAGGAGGAATTACAGAAGTAAATGGAACTTTCAATACGATTAAAAACAGTGGCAGAAGCAGTAACAAAGGGAAATCGTGTGGCAGATGTTGGAACTGACCATGGATATGTCCCGATTTATCTGGTGAAAAATAATCTTTCACCAGCCGGTATTGCAATGGATGTGAATAAAGGCCCACTCGAAAAAGCACAGGAACATATCAGGGAAGAAAAACTTGGCGGGAAAATAGCTACCCGTCTTGGAAATGGACTTGCACCATTAGAGCCAGGAGAAACAGATACCGTAATCATCGCAGGCATGGGCGGAGATTTAATCTGTAAAATATTAAAAGCCAAACCAGAATTTTTAATAGAGGGAAAAGAGTTTATTTTGCAGCCACAATCCGAATGGTTCAAGATCCGCCGGCTCTTAAAAGAATATCGCTATCAGATTGAAAAAGAATGGTTCTTAAAAGAAGATGGTAAATACTATGTAATCATTAAAGCGGAACCAGCGTGGACACAGCCACAACGACTGAAACACCAGCAGCCTTCCATTCACGAATATATAAAAGAAATATCAGACACACAAGTGAATCAGGCAGTTTCAGAGAAAGATATGGAAAGTATTTATGAACAGTATGGAAAATATCTGATTGAAACGAAAAATCCAGTATTAAAAGAATACCTCGAAAAAGAAATCACCAAAAAAGAAAGTATAGCAGCAGAGCTGAAACAGTCCATAAAAGAGATAGAATCAGAAGAACTTTCAGGAAAAGAGAGGGGAAATATTGCGAAAAGACAGCGAAGATATCAGGAAATCCAAAAAGAGATAAGGGATATGAGAAAAGCGATTGGATAAAGGAGAAATATGTTAGCAGATTACCATGTACATACAGAATTCAGCAATGACTCCATTTACCCGATGGAGGAAGTAGTAAAAGATGCCATCTTATTAGGTATCAAGGATATATGTTTTACCGACCATGTAGACTATGGTCCATACCGCGACTGGGATGATCCAAGAGGAATCCAGTATCGTCCAGGAGATGAAGGGGAGCCAGAGCAAGTTGCCCTTACCAATGTAGATTATAAAAAATATTTTTCTATGATAGAGAAAATGCGTGAAAAATATAGAGAGAAAATTGCAATAAAAGCAGGATTAGAGTTTGGGGTGCAGACACATACTATTCCAGAGTATGAGAAGTTATTTCGCAGTTATCCATTTGACTTCATCATTTTGTCCATTCATCAGGCAGGAGACCAGGAATTTTGGACAAATGAATATCAAAGTGGACGCACACAGCAGGAGTACAACGAGGGCTACTATAAAGAATTACTTTCCGTTGTACAGAATTATCACAACTATAGTGTGTTAGGACATATGGATTTAATTGTGCGTTATGATAGTTACGGTGTGTATCCGTTTGAAAAATTAAAACCACTTCTCACAGAGATTTTAAAGACGGTTATCGCAGATGGAAAAGGAATTGAAGTAAATACTTCAAATCATAGATATGGCCTTTCGGATATGACACCATCAAGAGATATATTAAAGCTTTATAAAGAACTTGGCGGTACAATTATTACAATCGGAAGTGACAGTCATAAGAAGGAGCATCTTGGGGCATATATTGATTGGTCGAAGGAGGAACTTCGCAAACTGGGGTATACACAGTTTTGTACATTTGAGAAGATGCAACCGATATTTCATGAGCTTTAAATAGGAATTTGCCAGTGAAATAATAATTGCCGTAGGCAAGAAGACGCACCCAAAGAGAGCAGGTAGCCTATATTTGTGACTCTATCAC